>Ga0105245_10001183_pt1 | contig 23670 bp, 21 predicted proteins | sample KBSM54metaG_FD_81523 | JGI IMG/M metagenome (GOLD analysis project Ga0105245, IMG submission 81523) | Miscanthus rhizosphere microbial communities from Kellogg Biological Station, Michigan, USA - KBS M5-4 metaG | ecosystem: Host-associated > Plants > Roots > Rhizosphere > Soil | place...
CGGCGATGGGCGGGCTGCGGCCGATCGTCGAGCTGATGACGGTCAACTTCTCGCTGCTGGCGCTCGACCAGATCATCAACCACGCCGCCGCGATCCCCTACATGTTCAACGGCCAGGCGCGGGTGCCGATGGTGGTGCGGATGCCGGGCGGCGGCGGCCACCAGCTCGGTCCCACCCACTCGCACAGCTTCGAGGCGCTCTTCCTGCAGGTGCCAGGGCTGCTGGTCGCCTGCCCCTCGACCCCGGCCGACGGCAAGGCGCTGCTAAAGACGGCGATCCGCGACGACAACCCGGTGATCTTCATCGAGCACGAGAGCCTCTACGGGGCGCGCGGCGAGGTGCCCGACGACGACGAGGTTTTGCGCTTCGGCGAGGCCGCGGTGCGGCGCGAGGGTGGCGACGTGACGATCATCGGCATCCTCAAAATGGCCCACACCGCCGCCGACGCGGCGCAGACGCTGGCGGACAAACACGGCGTCGAGGCCGAGGTGATCGACCCCCGTACCCTGCGCCCGCTCGACCTCGACACGATCCTCGCCTCGGTGCGCAAGACCAACCGGGCGGTGATCGTCGAGGAGGGGTGGCCGCACGGCGGCGTCGGCGCCAACTTGGCGACGCTGATCACCGAGCAGGCTTTCGATTACCTCGATGCGCCGGTGCAGCGGGTCACGGGGGCGGATGTCCACATGCCCTACTCCAGGCGTTTGGAGCAAGCTGCCATTCCGCACGAGGAGCATGTCGTCAAGGCGGCGCTCGCGGCGTTGGAGGGGTCGATCTGATGGCCGAGATCGTGATGCCGAGACTGTCAGACTCGATGGAGGAGGGGACGGTCCTCCAGTGGCTGAAGAAGCTGGGCGATGACGTCGCAGTAGGTGACGAGCTCGTGGAGATCGAGACCGACAAGGCGAACATGGCCTACGAAAGCGACGTGGCGGGGACGCTCAGCGAGATCTTGGTGCAGGAGGGTGAGACCGTTGCGATCGGTACCCCGATTGCGATGGTCGGGGATGCGGAAGCGTCTGCTCAGGACGGCGGAGGGACCGACCGCACTGCCGCGGGTCCTGTCGGTGCAGGGGACCCACCGCCCCCTCCGGTCGCTAAAGCGTCCTCAGGGGCGGTACCCCCTACACCGCCACCCGCGGACGCTGCGATCAATGCGCCTCCAGCCCCTAACGGAGGCGGCCGTCCGCATGCGTCACCAATAGCTCGGCGGATTGCCAAGGAGCGGAAGCTAGACCTCACACAACTGGCGGGCTCGGGGCCCGGCGGGCGAATCGTCAAGGCGGACGTGGAACGGGCCGCTTCGTCTGCGGGTGGCGCTGTAGGGGGGCCCGCCGCCGAGGAAGCTTTAGCTACCGGAGGCGGTGGGGGGTCCCCTGCAGTGACAGGACCCGCAGCCGATGCGGTAAGTCCCTCGTCGTCAGCGGTCAGTCCCGAAACCGCCAAGGGGACCGTCAGCTACGAAGAGCCCTCGAAGCTTCAGTCGACCGTGGCTCGCAGGATGTCTGAGTCGAAGGCGACTGCGCCGCACTTCTACCTCGAGGCGGAGATCGATATGAGCCGCCTTGTCGCAGCTCGGGGGCAGATCAAAGCTGGAGCGAAAGAGGGCGATGTCGTGCCCTCTTTCAATGACATGGTGGTCAAGGCCTGTGCGCTGGCTCTAAGGGAGCATCCTCGGGCGAATGGGGCATATCGGGATGGGCGTTTTGAGCTCTACTCGCGGGTGAACGTCGGGGTCGCTGTGGCCGCTCGGGATGCGCTCGTGGTGCCGACGATCTTCGACGCGGATCAGAAGAACCTGCGGCAGATCGCGGCTGATTCGCGAACGCTTGCGCAGCGGGTGCGGGACGCGCAGATCACGCCGCCGGAGCTCTCAGGGGCGACCTTCACCGTGTCCAACCTGGGCATGTTCGGCATCGACAGCTTTGCCGCCGTGATCAACCCACCGCAGGCGGCAATCCTCGCCGTCGGCGCGATCACCGAGCGCCCGGTCGTCCGCGATGGCCAGACAACCACAGCTCACCTGATGCGGGTCAACCTCGCCTGCGACCACCGCATCCTCTACGGCGCCCCGGGGGCCGAATTCCTCGCCCGCGTGCGCTCGCTGCTCGAAGAGCCTCTCTCGCTGGCACTATGAGGTCGAGTGGTCACTTGTCCACCCCATAGGTGGGCAAAACGACCACTCGGCGTTCAGCAGGTCTTCTTGGCGCCGGTTACCGCGTTCCAGGCGCGACCGAGCGAGAAATCGGCGGAGACTCTGAGGATGCCGGGGTGCGACGCGCGCGCGATCGTCCACTCGCCATGGCGCAGTAGGCAGCCGGCGCCGCGGGCGATCGACCAGTACGGAGTGAAGTTGACGCGGACGAGGAAGTCGCCGGGGCGGGTGACGTCTAGACCGAAGCTCTGGCGTCCCACCCAAAGGGTGTGGGCCGCGGCGCTGCCCATCGGCTCGACCAGCGGCTGGGGATCCCGCACCGCGTAGATCCGCCAGTGGGGTGAGGTCCAACGCAAATGGAGGAAGCTGGGCGCGCTGAGGATCAGGCGGCGCTCGGCAACCGAGGAGTAGTCGAGCGGTGCGTCGGGCAGGGCGACGTAGGAGATCGCGTTGCGGTGCAACCAGTGCTCGTAGGCGGCTGGCGTGAGCTCACTTTCGGCGCCGTCGTAGAAGATGTCGTCGCGGGTGGTGTCGAGCTGGCGCAGCCAGCCGCGGGCAAGCTCGAACTGGTTCGCCAGGTACGCCGACTCCCAGTGGTTCGCCGTCGGCGGCACCTCGACCCGAACGCCGGTGCCGCCGTGGGCGCGCAGCCAGTGGGCCGGGGGCTGGAAGTACGAGGGCGAGGTCGAGGGATCGCCGACGCTGCGGGCGATCTGGCTGACGCTGGCGGTCACCTGCCAGTAGAGGCCACCCGCCATCGCCAGCGTCAGGACGGCGACCGAGAAGGCGCCGAGGCGGGGGCGCCGGGCGAGCATCACCGCGGCCAGGACCGGGCCGCCGAAGAGGGCGCCGAGGCGGACGGCGTTGCCCCCCAGCGGGTTCGGTGCCAGCAGCAGCACGGTCGAGGCCAGGACGTAGCCGACCAGGGCCCAGCGCAGCTGGCGCTCCTCCTCACCCAGCCCGCGAGTGACGAAGAGCGCGCCGGCGCAAAAGAGCGGGATCGCGACGTAAGAGGAAAAGGCGAATGGGAACTGGCCCGATTCGGGGAAGGCGAGGTTGGGCAGGAGGACGAGGCCGAGCGCGATCGTCGCCGCGGCGACGGGGACTCGGTTGACCGGCCTCCCCCGCTCCGCCACACCGACCAGGACGATCCCGGCGAGGAAGGCGGCCGCCACCGGGCTGGAGAGGGCGCAGGCCGCGGCCGCGGCGAAGGCGAGCTTGTTGCGGCGGACCTGCAGGCAGCGCAGCGCCGCCAGCCCGCAGGCGACCCCGAGCGCAAAGGTGAGCTGGCCGTCGGCGAGCAGCGTGACCACACCGGCGGCGAACCAGAGTGTCGCCCAGCGGGCGGGCGTGCCCCAGCGGTCGCGGACGAGGCGATCGAAGAAGTAGGAGGAGGCGACAACCGAGATCGTCCCAACCGCCTGCGGCCCCAGAAGCGAAGCCAGCGGCGGGAAGAGGAAGCTGTAGGTGAGCGTGTAGTGGCCGCCGTACCAACTGCCGTTCCAGATCGCCAGGCCGGCGTGCTGGAAGAGCTCAGTGCGGAAGACCTGGGCAGCGAGGTCGCCGACCTGCGGGTTCCACACCAGCATCGCCAGGGCGAGCAGGGAGCTGAGGGCGACGGCCGGAAGCCAGTCTGGTCGGAGGGCCTTTGACTGGACCATTAGGGAGGGCACCAAGGATAAGGGTGGCGCCGTGCAACGATTTCGAGGATGAGCGCAGAAGTCCTCGTGGTCCGTTGCGGCCTCGTCGCCTACGACGAGGCGCTGGTCGCCCAGCGCTGGCTGCGCGACGCGCGCGAGGACGGCTCGATTCCCGACGTGTTGCTGCTGCTCGAGCACCCTCCCACCTACACCCGCGGGCGCCGCTCCACGCCTGAGGAGCTGCCGATGGCGGCCGAGTGGTACGAGATGCAGGGCATCGCGATCCACGACACCGACCGCGGCGGCCGCGTCACCTATCACGGGCCCGGGCAGCTGGTCGCCTATCCGATCGTCGACCTGCGCGCCTACGGCGACGACGTCCACGAGTACGTGCGGCGGCTCGAGCGGGTGGCGATCTCGGCGCTCGGCGAGCACGGGGTCGCGGCGCAGACGATCGAGGGCCTGACCGGAGTCTGGACCGAAGGCGAGCCGCCGGCTTCGGCTGCAGGCGCCGGCGAGGCGCGCAAGATCGGCTCGATCGGCGTCCACGTCAGCCGCGGCATCACCACCCACGGCCTCTCGGTCAACGTCAGCAACGACCTGCAGCCGTTCGAGTGGGTCGTGCCCTGCGGGATCGAAGGCTGCCAGGTCAGCTCGCTGAGCCGCGAGCTCGGCGCCGAGCAGGAGCTGGCGGCCTTCGCCGAGACGGTCGCCGAGCGCTACGCCGAGGTCTACGAGCGCGAGCCCGCCGCGGCCAGCCCGGTCGAACTGGGCCTCGACAACGCTAGGCTCGGTGTCGCATGAGCGAGTCGACCGCAGAGCCCACCGCGCCCGACGCCGCCGCGGCGGAGCGCGTCCACGTCACCCGCTCGCGCGCCAGGCCGGGCGGGATCGCGACCGAGAGCGACGGCACCGTCCCCTTCCGCCGCGCCCGCAAGCCGCCCTGGCTGAAGGTGCCCGCGCCAGGCGGGCCGACCTACCGCCAGCTCAAGTCGATGATCGGCAGCGACAACCTCCACACCGTCTGCGAGGAGGCCAACTGCCCCAACGTCGGCGAGTGCTGGGAGCGCGGCACCGCGACCTTCATGATCCTCGGCGACGTCTGCACCCGCCGCTGCGGCTTCTGCAACGTGAAGACCGGCGTGCCGACCTGGAACGACCCGCTGGAGCCGCTGCGGGTCGCCAACCAGGTGAAGAAGATGGGGCTGCGCCACGCGGTCGTCACCTCGGTCGACCGCGACGACCTGCCCGACTACGGGGCGAGCGCCTTCGTCGGCGTGATCCGCTCGATCCGCATGCAGGCGCCCGGCTGCAAGGTCGAGATCCTCACCCCCGACTTCCGCGGCCAGGAGATGCCGCTGGCCAAGGTGATCCACGAGAAGCCCGACGTCTTCAACCACAACGTCGAGACGGTGCCGCGGCTCTACCCGGTGGCCCGGCGCGGCTCCAAATTCCTGCGCTCGGCGCGGGTGCTGAAGATGGCCAAGGAGATGGGAGGCGCCGACGTCGTCACCAAGTCGGGGCTGATGGTCGGGTTGGGCGAGAGCTTCGAGGAGATGGTCGAGACCTTCGGCCTGCTGCGCGAGCACCGGGTCCAGGTGCTGACCGTGGGCCAGTACCTGCGGCCGACTGAAAACCATCTGCCGGTGGTGCGCTACTGGCACCCGGAGGAGTTCGCGGCGCTGGAGAAGGCGGCGTACGAGCTCGGCTTCGAGTCAGTCGCCTCAGGGCCGCTCGTGCGCTCGAGCTACCACGCCGACCAGAACCTGCCCCTGACGGCGGCGGACCGGCGCGATGCGGCGTCCTCAGTCGCCTAAATAGCGCTGCTATTCAGGCTCCCTGCGTCCTTGCCTCGCTTGGTCCGGCGCCGTCAGCATCCAACAATTCTCTGCGAGCCATCTCGCGGGCGAAGGCGATGACGTCGTCGAGGGCGCGACCCTCGTCGATCTCGAAACGCTCAGCCAGGCCGCCGGCCAGATCGCTGACCTGGCGCGGCTGCTCGAGCTGCTCCCAGATCCAGGCACCGGTCGAGTTGAGCCGCACGGCGGTGCCGGCATCGACGTCGAGCAGGACCGTCTCCTCGGGCAGGTCGCCGTGCACGGCGCGGTCGGTGCGCTTCAGCCTGGTCCCGGCCGTGATCGTCGTAGCTTCGCTCATCGAGACATACCCTAAGACCGGATGAGCAGCCTCTATGGATTCGAGGTTAAGAGCGATTTGCCGCTTTTGCGGCTCAATTCGGCGCCGGGGACTCGCGGCGAGCTGCGAATCAAGGTGGCGGCGAGGCCGCTCGAGCGGCCCGACCGGGCGCCGGTCAGCACCCTGGTCGATGAAGCCGGGCGCTGCTGGTACGTCAGCTACGAGCTGGCGGACGGGAGCTGCCTGCTCGAGCTGCCGCCAACGGCGAGCTTCCTGATCGAGCCGGTGTCGGGGCGCGTCACCGTCGACAGCAAGGACGGCGACGCGGACCTGCTCGGGCACCGAATCGTCTCCTCTGCGGCCACAACCCTGCTCTCAATGCGCGGCGACCTAGTGCTGCACGCCGCGGCGATCGAGGCCGGTGGTCGCGCGGTCATCTTCTGCGGGCCGACCCAGCGGGGCAAGTCGACCCTTGCGCGGGCGCTCGGCGAGGCCGGCCACCGCCTGCTCGGGGAGGACGGGATCGCGGTCGAGCTGGGCGAGATGGGCCCGATCGCCTTCCCCGGAGCACGCGGAGTGCGCGTCCGCCGCCGCGATGAGGAGGGGCGCGATCGCACCGACCTGTTGGCGGACCCGGGGCGCGGCGAGCCGGATCCCTGCCCGGTGGCGGCGGTTGTGCTGCTCGCCGAGCGGGGTGAGCAGCTGACGGTGGAGCGCGTGGAGTCCGTGCGAGCGCTGACGATGCTGACCCCGAACCTCGTCCACGCCGGCAGCCGCGCGGCGATCGGTAGCGCCTTCGCCAATCTCGCCACCCTGCTGGGCTCGACTCCTGCCTTCGCCGCCTCACTCCCTGACGATCTCGGCGCGCTGGCCGCGAGCGCCGAAGGGCTGCTCGACGCGATTGATCGCGATCTCTAGACTCACCCCACTGGCATCTACTTCTGGAGGAGAGATGAGCGAGATTCGTCCCGATTCGTATGAGGCTCCCAGCGTCGAAGAGATCGACACCGGCGGTTACCCGATCAGCACGGCGGCCGGCACAAGCCTCCAGTAGTCGAGGGGCGTGAGCGATGGCAAGCCGATTGCCATCGCTCCGGGCATCCTCGTCAGCGCTACGTAGGCGCGGCGAGCACAGCTTCGGCTGGGGGCGACTTCTCTGGCGACTCGGTCGCCGTCCCGCTCGGTCGCTGACCGAAGCCCCCGAGCGCCCGATCGGGGCCAAGCTCGAGCTGACCTACGCCTGCAACCTGCGCTGCGGCTTCTGTTACACCGACTCGCCGCGGCACACGCTGCAGCGCACGCCCGAGCTGAGCGATGAGGAGTGGCGCGAGGTCGTGCGCCAGTCGCTCGAGCTTGGCATCGTCGAGGCCGTCGTCACCGGCGGCGAGCCGTTCCTGCGCAAGGAGCTGACCCTGGGCCTGATCGAGACCCTGGCCGAGGCCGGCGTCGGCGTCACGCTCAACACCAACGGTTGGTTCGTCGACGAAGAAGTGGCGAGCCGGCTGGGAGCGCTGCGGGGTGTTGCCGCGCACGTCTCGCTCGACGGGGCGCGGCCCGGGCTGCACGACGGCTCGCGCGGCGTGCCCGGCAGCTGGCGGCGCGCGGTCGAGGGGATCGACAGACTGCTCGGCGCCGGGGTCGGCGTCTGCGTCGTCCACGTGGTGACGCCGGACAACGCCGACGCGGTGCTGGACTTCCTCGAGCAGATGTGGGCGCTCGGCGTGCCCTGGATCAGGGTGACGCCGGTGGTGATGACCGGGGCGGCGGCCCGGGGCGGCGACTGGCAGGTATCGCGCGGGGCTCTGCAGGACGCGATCGACGCGTTTACGAAGAGGCGTGGCAACGCGATGAAGATCGTCCTCCAGCCCGGAACGGGCGGCGCGATCAGCCTGCAGGGCCGCGAGGCGCCCGGCAGCTACCTGGTGCGACCCAACGGCGACGTGCGGCCCGACTCGATGCGCCCGTTCAGCTTCGGCAACGCGCTGAGCGACGGCGTCGCGGCCTGCTGGAAATCGATCCAGAGCGACTGGGACGACGAGCGGATCAACCGCTGGGCCGACTCGTTGAAGCGGCCGGAGGACTTGCCGAAGTCGGATTTGGTGGCGTATCTCGACGACGAGGTGGAGGTGGTTGGCGATCCCCCAGCGGGGGGAGCCGTCGGACCCGCCTCGCCGGAACAACAGCGGGGAGGTTACGTCGAGACGGGTCCGACGGCTCTCTCAAGGGTGGGCAACAGCCAACGACCAGGAGGTCGAGGTGCGCCGGTGCCGGAGCCGACTCTGCCAAAGCCAGTCGACCCAGCGGAGGAGATGCGCGAGGCGCGGGAGGAGGTGCATGCGCTGGCGGCGGAGCGGCGGTATCGGCACGCGCCGCTGCGTTGGAGCGGCAGCGAGGGGCAGCGGTTCGTGCGGCTTGTGGGCGATGGGAGCTACCTGCGGCTGAACGAGTCGGGCGGCGTGGTCATGGACGCGCTCGACGGCGGCACGCTGGCCGACGCCGAGAGCGCCCTGCGGGCGCGCTACGGGATTGACCAGGATCGGGCGCGCCAAGACGCGATCGCGGCCACGCGAGACCTTGTCGTCCGCCGCGTCGTGATGGCCGCCGACGCAAGCGGCTCCTTCCCGGCCGAGCCCGGGACGACGGACCTGCCGGGCTCCGAGCCGAACGGCTGACGCCCGGGGGCCGCGCCTCAGGCCGGGGGCAGGACGGTGAAGGTCGTGCGCTTGACCGGCCCGGTGCCGGCGCCGGCCTTGGCGCTGGCGGTGAGGCGGTAGGAGCCGGGCTGAAGGTCGGTGAGCTTGCCGGCTCGGCGGTACTGGCCGCTGAAGCTGACTGAAGTGCGCCCCGCGGCTGCTTTTTTGGTCAGGCGGGTGACGACGTGGAAGCGCCGCCCCTGTCGGGCTTCGATCGCGAGAGTCACGGTCGCCGCCGATGAGAGCGAGAGCTTCACCTTGGTCCCCCACTTGCCTCCCGCCCTGGCCCGTCCTAGCGGCTTGGCGTGGAAGCTCTTCGGCTTCACCGCCAGCGACCCGATCTGCGGGAGCTGGGTCCGGTTGGCGTGCCTCGGGCCGGTGGAAGCTCCTCCAACACCTGCCGCCGCCGGGCACGGTCCTTCGTGGACCGAAGCCGAGACCGGGCATGAGTCCTGAGTGACGTCGCCGTAGCCGTCGCCGTCGACATCGGGCTCGATGTCGGCGTCGTAGAGGATCGCGCCGTTGTGGGATTCGCCGACGACGCTGCTGATGCCGGGAAATGGGGCACTGGTGCTCGAGTACTTCGCCTGCCCGCCGGCGCTCGACTGGAAGCCGGGGATGGTGCCCCCTGGCACCGTCAGGCCGACATAGGCGCCCGCCGGGATCGGCAGCCGGGCCGGGAAGCTCGAGATCTTCGGGAACGCCGGGGTGGTTGGCGCGGTCACGGTCACGGTTTCGCCGATGCTGAGCACGTGGTAGGCGTGATACGCCCCGCCGCTCCCTTCCGGATTGTCGGTCAGCACATTGATTCGGTAGGCCCCGCTGCTGCCGTTCAGCACCCGCCAGCGAACGATCACCCCGGGCGTGGACGCCGCGGTGGAGGCGCCACCGAGGGCGGCCTGCACGTATAGGCAGGAGGCAAGGCATTCCGGCGGCGGGGCCGAGCGTTCGCCCTGGAGGTCGGCGCCAAAGAGCGAACCCGAGCAGGCCGAGGTCGCGATCGGCGAGCCTGGGCAGAGGTCCTGCGATGCGTCCCCGTAGCCGTCGTGGTCTTCGTCAGGCTCGAGCACGGCTTCGAGGTTGACCCGGCGTTCGGGCACCGGTGAACCGAGTGCCGAGAGGCTGCCGCCGGCTGCCGTGGGGGTGGACTCCTCCACTTCGTCTCCGCTGGCGGCGGCCTTGAAGAAGAAGGGCGTCGATTCGATGTAATAGCTGTCGTGAAAGCGCGCGGCGAGGACATCGCCCGCGTGGGCCGGCAGCCTGTCGTAGAACCGATTCACGGCGCTCGTCGGCAATCCGAGCAGGTGGTGGACTGTGCCCTCGCTTATGACGGTGCCCGTCGCCGCGCCGGTCCTATTCACCGTTTGGGCCTGAACGGTGTCGGTGTCACTCGGTTCGACGTAGTTGCCTACGTAGGGCCGCTGGACACGATCACCCCGTCGTAGGGGAACACGTAGGACTTGCTTGTCGGACTGGCCTCGTGCATCTGCGCCACGGTGCAGATGCAGCCGCCCGCCGTGGTGGCGGACCCAGTGGTAGCCGCGCTGCCGACTTGGCCCACCAGCACCGGCAACGGCGCGGCGGCGGCAGGCGCGGCAAAGAGCGCGGCCACAAGCACGGTCGGCAAAAGCACAGCTCCCACGAGCGGTCGGACGAGACGCACGACCCCATTGAACACCGAAACGCGGCGGCCGGTGTGAACTTCCTAACCGGCCGGACGAAAGTTTCGCCGCACCTCTCGTCGATGGAGCCAGCCGGGATCGAACCGGCGACCTCCGCCTTGCAAAGGCGGCGCTCTGCCAGCTGAGCTATGGCCCCGCGGATGAGAGTTTAGGCGGGTCGAGGTAAGCAGACGGAACGAACGCCCGCTCAGTCGTCGAAGTCGAAGTCCTTGGGGGGCTTCTGCTCGAACCAGAGCTGGTCGTCCTCGGGGGTCTCCTCGAGGAAGTCCGGCGTCTCCTCGAGCACGTCCTCCTCGTGGTGTGCCGACTCCGGCCCGGATTCGGCGACGGGGGCCGGCTCTTCGGCTGTCTCCGGCTGCGCCTCGTATTCCTCGGACTCGGGCTCCTCATCGGGCTCGGCTGGCTCCTCGATCTCCGGCTCGGGCTCCAGCTCGGGCTCCACATCGCGCGGCGCCTCGAGCGCCTGGTCGAGTTCGTCGGAGAGACGCTGCTCGTTCCAGAAGGCGTCGTCCTCGTCGTCGTACTCGTCATCGTCGTCGGGCGCGGGGCCCTGGACGCTGACCTCGGCCTCTTCGGTCTCGGCGAGGCCGGCGAGCGGATCGGTGGGCGCCAGGCGAGGCTCGGCGATCTCCTCTTCGACCAGCTCCTCGTCGGTCGGGCTCGGTGGGCCGCCCAGCTCCTGCTCGACGTCAAACATCTCGGTCGGCTGTTCGGCGATCGTCTGGCGTTCCTCGGTGCTGGGCCCCGAGGCCTCGACGGCATCGGCGACGATCTCGTGCTCCATCGCCGGCTGCTCCTCCTCGGCGGGGGCCTCGTCGACGGGCGCGGGCTCCGGCTCGGCGAGGTCCTCGACGACTGCCGTCTGTTTCGGCTCGGGAAGCGGCGGCGGCTCCTGCAGATCGGCGATCGTCGGCTCACGGCGAGCACCCTCGTCCTCGGCGATCTCCGGCTGCTCCATGAACTGCGTCGGCGCCTCCGTCATCGGATCCGCCGCCTGCTCGTCGCCCGGCCGGTCCGCCTGACCGAACGCCTCGTCCTCGAGCTGCTTCAGCTCGGAATCGCCGGCGCCGTGCTGGCGCTTCAGTTCCAGGTGCTCTCGGATTGCCTCGTCAAGGATGCCCATGGCTGCGTCCCAAAGCGGGAACCTAAAGCCTATGCGGTTATCCTTCGCCTTGCGAGGGCGCTGGGACGAACCTCCCACCCACGCACTCGGGGCTATAGCTCAGCTGGCAGAGCGCCTGGATCGCACCCAGGAGGTCGGCGGTTCGAATCCGCCTAGCTCCATCGGAGGATGTCCCTGCACGTGGGCGCTTCTGTATTTTGAGGGCCGCTCGAACCGCCGCTGGAATCCGCGTCTATTTCGGGCACTAGTGCCCGAAATCGCGACAATGCGTGGGGATTAGCGGCGATTCCGGGTGTTAATGCTTGCTTTTCGAGGCCGGCAGAGCTGTGCCAGCGACGATCCTCACTAATGCCCTCTATGGATGGTCGAGGATCCGAAATCAGCCATGCCAAATAATCTGATGAGATGCACCGGTCTGCGATGACTGCTTGTCGGGAACAACCAGAGGCTCAATGTCGCCGCTGATCGGGGAGCAGATACTCGCGGCTGGCGCGGCAGAGGAGCCGCTCGAGGTATCGCTCTCTCATGAGCTGGTAACGCTGCTCTCCGAGCAGCTCTATCAGTCGCCAATGAAGGCGATCGAGGAGCTCGTCGTTAACTCTTTTGACGCAGATGCCGAGATCTGCCGCCTAGCAATCCCCGATGTCCTTAACGCCAGCTCCACTGAACCGATCATCGTTTACGACGACGGCATCGGGATGGACAAGGCCGGGCTTGAGGATCTTTGGCACATCGGCCATTCCCAAAAGCGTGACAAGCAGATTGAGAAGGCGCGCAAACGCAAGCAGATAGGCAAGTTCGGCATTGGCAAGCTTGCCACTTACTCGATAGCGCGGCAGATCACCTACATCACGAGGGCCAAGGGCGCTGAGATCCTCACCACGAGCCTCGACTTCGACGCCTTCAAGCCCGATCCAACGGGGGCCGGCGCGATGCCAGTGAAGCTTGAAGTCTCGAAGCTGACTGAGGGCGAGCTCGCGAAGGTGTCGGGCCTTTCTGAGGCCCTCAAGGCAGCGAAAGCACCCGCGAAGCCTTTTAAAGGTGGCGCAGCGGGCACCGTAGTGCTGCTTGAGGGCTTCAAGCCCAAGGCCGCTGAGATGAAACGCGGGGTCCTGCGTTGGGTGCTCTCAACGGCAATGCCCATGAGCTCCGATTTCACGCTCTATCTAGGCGGCGAGGAGGTAACCAGCTCCAAGGCTAAGCTTGAACAAGCCGTCAAGTTTGACCTCACTGAACTTGATCCTGAGCGCATCAAAACCCTGAGCGAGCAGACCGGCGAAGAGTGGAAGGCTGGGGCCGGTGCCTTGACCTCAGACCTGTTTCCGTCTGGCGTAAGTGGCGAGGTCGTCGTGACTAAGCGCACGATCGACAGCGGCAAGAGCACTGACCTGCAGCGGAGTCATGGTTTTTTCGTCCGCGTCCGCGGCCGGCTTGTCAGCGTCGAGGACCCCCTCTTCGGGCTTAAGGCCCGCTCCCACAAATACTTCAACCGTCTCCACGCCGAGATCAACGCCGACGATTTGGACGATGGGCTCACCGCCCCGCGAGAAGGAGTAGAGACGACTTCGAAATTGCGGGCAAACTTCGAGAGCCTGCTAGCCGAAGTCTTCAACCAGGCGCGTGCCCTTTATGACGAGTACCTGCAGGGGCGTGACAACGACGACAAAAATAAGCGGGAAAAGGATCGCAACTGGGTAAACCCCTACCTGGTTGAGCAGCCGACCGCCGATGTTCTTAGTAGTGGAGCAGGGGATCCAGGGGCTGGCGCTGATGCCGACTCAACTTGGTTTTACCTGCGGACGCCCTCCAAGGATGACCTCCAAGAGGTTCTCAACAAACTCTATGCCGAGCGCCGCGAGGGGGTCTACCGCTACGAACGAAAGCAGCTGGGCGAGAGTGGGCGCTTGGTCACCTTCGATCCAGCCGCGAGGCTCTTTGAGATTAACGATGATCACGAGTTTGCCCGAGCGCACGACGAGGACGACAGCCCCCTACTCGAGGACGTAGTAACCGCCGAGGCTCTGCTTGAGGTTTACCTACGAGAGGAGGGGATCGGGGCGGCTCGTGTTGGTGAGATCCTCGAGCGCCGCGATCAGCTACTCCGCAGCCTCGCGATTGATCGCGTCTATTCTCCAGCCTTGATCGCACAGAAACTAAGGGATGCCATAGCCGATGCGGACGAACTGGAGATCGCCCAAGTGACTGCCTGCCGCGCGATTGGCTTCGTCGCCAAGCACGTCAAGGACGGCGGCAAGCCTGACGGCATCGCTCGCTTCATCGACTATCCGGGCGAGGAGATGATGATCACGCTCGAGGCGAAGTCTTCAGCTGACGTCCCAGAGTTGGCACAGCTAGATTTCGCTGGCCTAGCCGAACACGTTACCGACTTCGGTGCTATCGGCTGCTTGCTAATTGCACCCAAATATCCCGGCTTCACCAAGGGGGAGGGTGCCGCTGCCGCAAAGCGAGCGAAGGAGCAGCGCATTTCGTGTTGGACCGTCGACCATCTCGCTGACGTCGTCAAGGCCGCCGAGTCTCGCCACATCGGCGCGCGTCAGATGCTCGAGATAGTCCGAAATAAATTTACGCCCAGTGAAGTAAACGCTGCAGTTATAGAGTTGCTGAGTGACCCTCAATGGTCCCGCCGCGATCTCTACTGCGCAATTATCACCGCCCTACGCGAACTTGAGGGAAGAGTGTTGGATCGACCTCGAACGATGGATCAGGTAATCACCAACGTCGTCCAGCAACCAGGACTGTCTGATGTCCTCGGGAACGACGTCGAAGCGGCGATCGTAGAACTCGCTGGGGCCAGCAAGGGTGCGCTAGTAGTTTCCGAGCAGCAGCTTCGTCTAAATACTTCGGTCGATGAGTTGGAGACTCGGGTTTCGGCCCTTCTGGGAAGACCAGGGAAGCCACGGCGAGACGGCAGCATGCACGCCAGTTAGACGTCGGTCACCGTTCGCTCGAAGACCAGAACGTGCTCGCGGTCGATACTGGCTCCATTGTGACGCTCGTATGACATATAGCGGTTCTTTACCGGGTAGTAGAGGCGCTCGGTAAGCTCGAAATATGGCTGAGCAAGCTCGGCCATCAACTGCGACGTGTTGATCGACCCTCCGTTCCAGCTGCTGTGGCCGACGACAAGTATGCAGAGCGCGCCCTCATCCATGCGTCTAGCGATGTTCTCGAAGGCACGTGACATCCCAATTGAGTAGTGCTTGAAGGCGTTCGCCCGATCCGGCGAAACCTTCCGCATCATGGCCTCGACACTCTGGGTCTTGGCCAACTCCAAACTCTGACCCGACACGTAGTGGTGTCTTGCTGGCACTCGCGGGCGGCCGAGATAGTGCTCAAGGAGATCGAGGCGGTCAGCCTGATTCTTGGTCATTCCAAGCCAGAACATCTCCAGCTGGTGGCGGCGGTAGTAGTCGACGGCACCGTGATACGGAGGGGAGGTGATCACTGCATCAACGCGAGGGGCGAGATTGGTCCGCAGGGAGGCAACGTCGGCGCGATAGGCGCGCGCTTCTGCGCCCGTGACGCGCGTCTCGTGATAGCTGCCCATCTCTTCAACGGCGCGCCGCAATCGTCTGCGGAAGATTTCAATTACGTCTACGGACCTGCCTTCTTCCTCCTTTTCGAGCATTACCTTGGTTACCTCGACCCCGGAGACCGGTACCGGATCGGCGCGCGATGCTCCACGAACACTGGCCGCAAATACGAGGCGGAGGAAGTCGCGGTGGGTTTCCGGCGCATCCACCTCGTCGATCGCCTCAAGCAGGCAGGCGAGGTCGACGATCGCGTAGCGGTAGAACCAGTGGTGGAGCTTGGGAATCTCCGGTACCCATGCCCCGTCTAGCTCGGCCTCGTATTCGCGCTGGTCGAGGTCCGCGGTCTGGAATCTCTCCAGTTCTTTTGGGCTTCGTTGTAGCTCGTTGAGTACCTCGGTCAGCCGCTCTGTCGTTGTTTCAATACTGGTCCTGCGCAACGCATGGACCTTAACGTTAGTGACGAAAACGCTGAGTGGGTCGACGTCAATGCCAATCGAGTTGCGTCCGAGGACCGAGGCCTCGACCAGCAAAGTGCCGCAGCCACAGAACGGATCAAGGATCGTTTCTCCTGTCTCCGTGAAGTCTCGAATCAGCTGCTGGACGACGGGCGGATGGAACTTTGCGGGGAAGCGAAAAAGATGATGCGTCAATCGGCCGAGATTTTCTGGCTCGAACTTGAAGCGCCGCTGGCGTGGAAGATCGGAGACTCTGATCATCGCTGCTGGCTTGGGGCCTTGATCCGGACACCTAGTCCGAAAGTTGCTTCGTCCTCGCGGCATCCGAGCTAGGTCCGGGAGAGAACCTGCTGGACACCCGCTGGGGTAAGTCCAACCGCCTCGGCGACTTCACGGCGGCTAAGTCCGAGTTCACTGGCCTTCTTGATCTCGCGATCCCGCTCCAGCTTGGCGCGAAACAAGGTCGACTCGCCTGCTGCGACCGACTGACCGGCCACCGAAAGTCGCCTGACCATCTCGGCACGCGCAGTCGCGTTGAGTCCGCCCCCTCTCGTCACTGTTCACCGACTTTACAGTAGTTACTGAATCTCGTCGGTACGTTCGGCCGTGCCGGGATGCTTCAGCTCCGCTCTATATCTGAACAAGGATATCCGGGTTCGCTCCGTGCCCCCTTGCGGCGCAGGATCCTCATTTAGTCAACCCATGGGTCAATCGACCTCCCGCGCGGCCTCCCGCCACGGCACACCCAACTCTTGCTTCGCCGCTTGCACCGCACGTCGCTCAGATCCTCGTCATCCCAAGGTGCCGAATCGAGATCAGTGGCAGATCGACGGTCGCGACTGGCCGGTGTCTCCCCAATTCGATATCGCTTCGCACCCGCAAGGTCGTAGCCGCGCTCGGCCTCTGCGGCCAAATCGTCCGCGATCTGAGGCGTAATCGGGGAGCCCGATCTCGTCTTGAGTGTCTTCGCCTGTCTCGCCATCAGCCCTAACTCAGGGTAGCCATCCCGCCTTCGAACGGGACAGGTCCGTCGACCATAACGCGATCGCCAGGAAAGCTCGGCGAGCACCCGACTGGCGTCGGACACCTATGTGCGCGAGCGCCAACGCTGTGCTTCAGGGTCCCAATGACCACCAGCTTCCGGTCGGAGCACTGGGTCGAGTAGCCGAGCGGCCGCGGCGTGGCCAGTCGCAATGTCAATCGCGACCCCAACCTCGCGAGCTAGCACTGCATATGGTCTTGCCCACGACGACGGTGGCAACGGCAGGGCATTCGGTAGCGACTGGCGACCACGCTGCGCAAAGGTAGTTGCGAGCGCTTGGTGGAGGTGCTTGGCGTCGATCTCGGTCGACTCGCCGATCAGCACTAGGTCGACGAGATCCTTGACTCGGGTGCTCTCCCGCTGATCCCGTCCGAAGGCCCCGGTGTAAGCGTGGAGCTTCTCGGCAACGTGCTGCTCGAGCGAAACAACCGGCAGCTGCAACCCTGCGATGTCGGCGAACTCAAGAGTGTTCGCGCCGAAGAGCGGCTCAGCCTTAATTGGAGTCGCTTCGCTGAACGCGACGTCGACTGGGAACTGCTCGAACCGGCGGGCATCGAGGTCGGCGCGAACCGTGTAGCGGACCGCGTGGAATCCGGTGGCAGCGTCGAGTGCCGGCGTGCGGCGAACTTCGAAGACGAAGAAGTCGCCGAGGTCGACGTGGGTGGCGGCGACCAGATGCTCGGTTGCCGCTTCCTCGTCGTCTGCTCTCCCGAGGTCGATGTCCTTGGTCGTTCGGGCGCGAAGCCCAAAGCGCAGCTCCAGCGCGAACGCGCCCTTGAGAACCCAGCCGTTTGACTCCGAGGTCGCGAGCCTGGCGAGGAATCGCTCGAAGGCCACGCGCTTGCGCAGGCGCAGCAGCGCGACGCCGGTCGCCTTGGCCTCGTTCTTCAGGCGTTGCTCGAGCGCGGTGCGGAACGCGTTTGCCGTTTCGTATCTCACGGCTATCCATCCTTCTCCGCAGCGCGGCGGATGAGATCGGCGACGCGGCCTCCGCGCCGATCGGCTCGGGGAAGAAGCGAACGACGGGTCGTCAGGCCTTCGTGTAGTGCTTGGCGGACGGCCATCTCGATTTGCTCGGGGGCCGTCCCGGCGCTGGCCGCGTCGAGGATCGACCGGACCGCGTCGGTGACGCGCATGCCTTCGCGGGACACGACTTCGGACGGCTCGAGGGGCTTCGTCGTCGTGTGCAGGGTCACCCCCTGGAGCCGCCTGATGCCACGGTCGTCGCGATCGACCAGGAGATGCACGCTGTTCGGGATCACATCCGAGAGTTCGTGAAGGTCCAGCGCGCTCTCGTGGGAGACGACGGCTCGCTCGGCCCCGACAGCAAGCCACTTCGCCCGCACGTCCTCGTGGGGGGAACCCGGGTAGCCACGCAGTCTGTACAGGCCGCGACGAATGTGCTCGTAGCGCCCGGAGCGAACATGGTGGGCGAGCAGCTGTGGACTAAAGCCGGCTTCGCGGGCCTGCCGCGAAGTGAAGTAGCCGTCCTGGCCGTAGGAGACTCGGTTCAGGGCGACCGAGTCGGGAGCCTGAATGTCAGACATAGATAAAGTATAGCTATATCTTTCTGCGACATTCGCTGGTGTCCGTCATTTCCAACCGCCCTGCGCAAATTTCGGGTGCTTCTCTCCAGGAGTGCCCGACTCCCTGCATATCGCCGCATATCCCCGCGCATCCGCGACAAATCGTCGGGGCGCGATGCGGCCGCTGAGTCCACCTAATCCCCTGCTAATGGCAGACTTTTGAAGTTGCCACCCAAATTTCGCCGCCTTGGATCGCACCCAGGAGGTCGGCGGTTCGAATCCGCCTAGCTCCATCGCTCGATTTCCCTGCACATGGGCGCTTCGATTCGGACCGCATCTTTGCCGTCACCTGGGGGCAAGGTCGACACCTAATCGAGTCTGACAATTTCGTTCAGGATTTCGGTCTACGAGTCGTTCTCAACACCGTCGCTTCTAATCAGCTGAAGAGCATCGACGCAAAGACCATCGACGAGACCACTGTCCATACCCGACGCGATCTCAGTCGCGACTCCTCCTTTTCCGCTTTTGAGCTCGACCCCACGCGAGATCTCCTGCGAGCGGTCACCGGCACTCCCCGTGACAAGAAACTCGCTCGTCGGCTTACGGGTGCCGATGCCCTAGGTATTCACACCTACGAACAGGTGCCTGACCTTCCCGCGCTCGCCAAGAGATTGCTCGGCCACTATCAAGAAGACACCTACAAGAAAGATTTCGAGTTCATCGATTTCTTGCGCCCAGAGCGGAGTCAAGCACGCCAGCTCGAACTCAACGAAGCTCTTGTCGCCGCGCTTACTGCGGGTCTACAGGACAAGAGCAAGCTCGACGATATTCACCTCGCCGTTCCCGAAACCGTCGACTGGCTCGACATCGATGGCTTTCGATACGAGTCTCCCGGCGAAAAAGAGCAGGAAGACAATGACCCCCGCATCACCGCCTATCTCGCCGCATACGACGACAAAATCTCCTTTGACGATCTAAAGCGCGATCGGCTCGTCGCCGTACGCGCCTCTGACGATGGCGTAGCCAATAGCTGGCCGATCTACAAATGTCTTGTTTACCAGACGGAACATGAAGGCTTTCTCTTTGTCCTTTCCGCTGGCGAGTGGTTTCGGGTTTCCACCGACTATCGCAGTCGTGTAGAAGCTGACGTGGAAGCTCTTCAACGCTGAGCCACCTCTTCACCCAGGGAACCAACAGTGGCGAGAGGCTCCTTCTCGATCCTGAATTCCGCGATAAAGCTCGGAAACTGATCGATGGCATCGACCCCAACTACACCTCCGTTATCCCGACTGATCGTCCCGATAATCCGGCTGATTTCGAGGTCACTTTCGCTGTAGTTACGCGCAGCACTCGTAAAACCCCGCTGACTCTCCCGTTCTTCAGCGTCGTCAGCCTTCGGGCCGCCGCCCAGCGCCTCCAGGCCTTCGGCTTTCGCGTGACCGTTGCGGCGGTGCCCGAGGCATAAGAACCATCTTTGGGCGCGCTGCCCATACAAGCTGCCTTTCGGAGCACTATCTCGTGAGTGACCGTGGGGCTAACTTCATCGAGAGAAGCTCAGATAGCTTTGGTTGATGGACCTTCATCGCTGGTGGCAGGCCGATCCCCTAGAGCGCTACTGGATGGAGATCACCGGACGGCCAGACCTCGGAGCTGATCTGCATGCGCCGCGCCTTGACGACAGCGGCGAGGAAAACCCGACCTACGCGCTAGTCCGAGAAGTGCAGGACGGAGACATCGTTCTTCACTACGAGAAGAGGGATGTCTCAGCGATCACCGCGTGGTCGATAGCTCAGGGTGGATTTTGGGAAGAAGAGACCGTCTGGGGGACGCCCCGCTCAACGGGACCCAGCGGTGCACCGGTCGAGCCGTATCCACGAGAAGGGCTCTGGCACGGGCTTCATGGTCCCTTCTACCTGGACGAGCCTCTGACCCTTGCCGAAATTCGCGGTCTGGAATCCCGAGTCGTCGACGTTCACGCCGAGCTGGAAGCAAAACACGGCAGGCCCCTCTACTTCCCGTTTCAGCTTCGAGGCGATGGGCTCCGAGCGGCCCAGGGCTACTTGATGAAGATGCCGCTCGATCTAGTGGATGCACTTCCAAGCCTGCCCGACCTCCTCGATGACGTGCCGGCTGCCTTTCCGGTCTCCCCGGCATCCCCGCCCAACAGCGAACCAGGCGAGGACTACATACCCGTTGACGTAGCCGTTTCGCAGATCGAGCGGGATCCGTTCTCCGTCGACCCGGCGGCGGTCGAACGGGGCTTGCGTAGCCACCGGGAACTGCAAAACATGCTCGCGGAGAAGGTTGCCGAGATCGGCTGCAAACCCCGACGACCGCAGCCCCTAGACCCGCCTTGGGATCTTCTTTGGCTCAACGGCGAGGACGCTTGGGTAGCCGAGGTCAAGAGCCTCACCACGACTAACGAAGAGCGACAGCTACGCCTCGGCCTAGGCCAAGTCCTCATCTACCGCCAGCGTCTCAAGCAAACGCACAGCTCCGTAAAGGCAGCGCTGATGGTCGAGTGGAAACCCCTAGACCCCGATTGGCATGCGCTTTGCGACAGCCTTGACGTCCAACTGCTCTGGCCGGAAGCACTCGCCGTTTGGGGCTAGTGCGAGGCTAAGTCTGCCGTCGATCATCGATAGGCACGACCTCGAGGCCGAATCGCCAGGACGTCAATCACCTTCTCGCTGGCTCGACGATCAAAGATGATGCGCCACTCGCCGACGCGCAGTCGCCAGAGGCGCTCAGGGCCCCGGAGGCGTTTGACGTCGCCATCGGGGAGGCTGCCGATTGCGGCGCTGATGCGCTCGCGGTCCTTTCGCCCCAGCTTGCGAAGGGACTTCAGGGCAGCGGGACGGATCTCGATCCGCCATCCGCTTGGATCAGCCAGCGTTCAGCTCCGCCTCGGCGTCTGACCAAGAGATGCCGGGTTCGCTCCGTGCCTCCTTGACGACCCGCAGATCCTCGTCGGTCAGCCCCTCGTCGTCGTAAGGAGCGGCATCCAGCTTTGCCGCAACAGGGTCCTGGGCACGGCGAAGCAGAATCGCTGCGGCCGGCAGCGATTCATCGGGGAGCGCATCCACAAGCTGATGTAGCTCGGTCTTAGTCATCAGGCATCAAACGGTACCACCCGTCTATCCCAAGGTTTAGGCGTTTTCCTTGGGATAGATGAGCCACAACAAAGCTTCCTTGGGAGGCGGAAACCCGTTCCAACCGCCCTGCGCAAATTTCGGGCACTTCTCTCCAGGAGTGCCCGACTCCCTTCGTATCGCCGCATATCCCTGCGTATCCGCGGCAAAGCGTCGGGATGCGATGCGGCCGCGGAGCACCGCTAATTGCCTGCTAATGGCGGTCTTCTGAAGTCATCACCCAGATTTCGCCCCGTTGGATCGCACCCAGGAGGTCGGCGGTTCGAATCCGCCTAGCTCCATCGAAGTCTCCCGGCTTCCGACTCTCTCAAGAACTACTGCGGTCCATCAGTTGGGGCCACGGTCGGACTCAGTGAATCGGACGATGCCCTTCGGGCCCTTGCAGTGGCCCTTCAGTTCGCTGGTTGCGTACACATACTTCGTGAAGCAGCGATATCTCATGATCTTGCAGCCCTTCGTGCTCCGCTTCTGAGCACAGCCGCCCGCCGTCTGTCCGGTGTCGACCACGAGATGGAAGTACTTTCTCATGACCTTCCGCGCACCTGAGCAGCCGAAGCCGGGAGAGGCTTCCACCTCTCGTCCCGTGATCTTCTTGGTCTCCACCTTGGGGCACGTTCGGACGGTCCGAGTCTTGCTCGCGTCAGCTTGGGTCAAGATCGAACAAGAACTTGCGCACACAAGTAGGCAAGCCAGCACAACTACTCTCCGCATGAACTCACCTCCCGTCGGCGAAACGTCGCCCAAGCTTTACACGGCCCACGTGCTGACTGCTGCGTCCCAGCTCCCATGTGTCTCGCCCAGCGCTTGGCGGGCTCGGGTCTCGAAGGTGTGCTCGAGCGCCTCTCGCAACGCGGCGGCTTCGAGCGCCTGAGAATCCGCGATGAGCAGGATGTCGATCAGGTCCTTCGGCCGCGTGCTGGGCCTGCCCGCCGTGCCATAGCTCCGCGTGTAAGCGTGGACCTTCTCGGCCAGGTGCTGGGCAAGCGGTATCGCGGGGAGCTCGAGCGGCTCGATGCCCGCGAAGGCGGCCTCCTCGTCGTCGTGGCGCCCGAGGTCGATGTCTTTGGTCGAGCGCGAAGCGCCGCCCAAGCGAAAGTCGAGCGCCAAGGCCCCCTTCAGCATCCAGCGATCCGGCGCGCCACCTGAGCGAGGCGTCGCAGGAACAGTTCGAAGGCGACTCGCTTGCGCAGTCGCGCGAGGTTGAAACCGGTCCTCTCGGCCTCCGTCTTCATCCGCTGCTCCAGCGCCATGCGAAACGCGGCGGCGCTCTCGTATCTCACGAAGTCACCGTCGTGAGGGCGGCACTCACCGCGTCGTGGCGACCGCGCCCGCGGGCCTGCTCTTCCACTTCCCGCGCCGTGAACAGCCCGCGGCCGAGCCCCTGCCGCACCGCCATCTCCAGCTGCTCGGGCTGCAGTTCCCCGGCTACGTCGGCGAGCGTTCTGGCGGGAGCGGTCAGAGGGAGCCCTTCGCGCCAAACCGTGTCGACCTCTTCCTCGTTGGGGCGGGTGTGGATGACAACGCCGGAGGGACGGCGCAAGCCGCGGTAACGGCGTCCGAGGAGCAGATGGACCGCGTCGGGAATATTGTCGCTGAGGTCGAGTAGAGCGAGCGCGCTTTGGTGCGAGAGAATGGCCTTCTCGACGCCGACCGCCATCCACTTCTCACGCATCTCGTCGTGCTCGTCCCGAGGGAAGCCGGGAAGGCGATAGAGCCCGCGCCGCACCCGCTCGAACCGGCTCCGGCGCACGTAGTGGCTCAGGAGCTGGCTGCTGAGTCCACGCTCACGGGCCTGGCTCGTGGTGAAGTAGCCATGTTGCTCGTAAGCATCGGTCTCGAGCGCCCGCATGTCGGGCTGGTCATGCATAAGCAAAGTATAGCTTTGCTTATGCGGACTTGAATGGCAGCTACCAAAGGTTCAGGCGTTTTCTTTGGGATAGCCCGGGTGCAACCAAAGCTTTCTTGGGAGGCACTACGGCGACTGTGGCAATTTGGCCGTGCCGCGCTTCGTGACCGGAGCCGATGGCGGCGGCACGACGGGGCCGATGTCGCCGTCCGGGGCCTCGTCGAGATCGACGATGACCGGGGCGTGATCGCTTGGGCCCTTGCCCTTGCGCGCTTGACGGTCGACCCAGGCGGCGCGGACGCGGTCGGCGACCGAGGCGCCGGCCAGGATCAGGTCGATCCGCATCCCCAGGTCGCGGTGGAACATGCCGGCGCGGTAGTCCCAGTAGGTGAAGACCCGCTCGTTCGGCCAGCGGTCGCGGACGACGTCGCGCAGGCCGAGTGCCTGCAGCTCCGCCAGCGCCGCGCGCTCGGGCGCGGTCACGTGCGTCTGGCCGGCGTAGGCCTCAGGGTCGAAGACGTCCTCGTCGGCCGGGGCAATGTTCACGTCGCCGCAGACGACCATCGCCTCGGGGCCCGCGGCCACCACCTCTCGCAGCGCGGCCAGCCAGGCGAGCTTGTACTCGTAGTGCTCGGAACCCGGCTCGCGCCCGTTCGGCACGTAGAC
>Ga0105245_10001185_pt1 | contig 23603 bp, 22 predicted proteins | sample KBSM54metaG_FD_81523 | JGI IMG/M metagenome (GOLD analysis project Ga0105245, IMG submission 81523) | Miscanthus rhizosphere microbial communities from Kellogg Biological Station, Michigan, USA - KBS M5-4 metaG | ecosystem: Host-associated > Plants > Roots > Rhizosphere > Soil | place...
AATGGAAAACTCAAGCAGCGCCATGCGGCGCTTGTGGGCCGCAGATTTTATGCCTTTGGCAGATCTCTCTTTACGAGCTTCCGCACGAAGCGAGCAAAGTGCTTCATCGACCTCGCCGATATCGACGAGACAACTAGCGCGGTCGACAACTGCAGCGGCGACAGCTCGGCTCGGCTCCAGTGCGTCGCTTTCGCCAAACCGGTCGAGCACTTGATCAAAGATCGCGATTGCTTCCTCGGGTCGCTTGAGCCGCTTGAACCCGCGCCCCTTTTCGGTGAGCGCCCAAGCAACCTGGCCTTGAAGGAACGGTACGTCGCTCGCTTCGAAGCGCGAGACGACATCATCAAATACGGTAGTCGCCTCCCCCGTGCGATTCAGATCTACGAGCGACAGGGCTTTGTTGATCAGCGCTATTGAAATTTCTATGCGCAGTGACTCTCCCTCGCTCGTGCCGAAGCGTTGCAGGACCTGATCGAAGGCTGGGATCGCTACCTCATGTCGTCCCAATCGTTGAAGCTGACGGCCTTCTTCGTTGAGCGCCCAAGCTACCCTCGACTGCAGGGGAAGGACATCGCTCGCGCCAAAGCGTGAAACGATCTCACGGCAATTCGCAATCGCATCCTCACGGAGATCCAGATCGATGAGCGTCGATACTCGGTTGACAAGCGCCCAGGCGACTTCTTCGTTCAGCGCCAACCCGCTCTTTGCACCAAAACGCTCCAGCACCTGGTCAAAGCTTGCTACCGCCTCCCTCAGACCTCTCAATTTCCGGAGCGCACGACCCTTTTGATTGAAAGCCCAAGCGACTCGGACCTGGAGGAAAGACGCACCACTTGCAGCGAAGCGCGAAACAATCTCGTCGCACACGGCGATCACATCGCGCGGGTGATTCAGGTCAGAAAGCATCAACGCCTTATTTACCAATGCCAACGCGACTATTTCGCGAGTCGGTCCTTTGTCATTAGTACCGGAGTGTTCCACCACTTGATCGAAAGCAGCAATCGCCTCTCTTGTCTTCTTCAGTTTTCGGAGTTTCCGGCCCTTTTCGAACAGCGCTCCAATTAGCATCGTTAGCACCGAGGGCGAATCGCTCATGCTAAAGCGGGCGACGATGTCCTCATAAACCGCCACCGCATCTTGCCAACGACCCAATTTGAAAAGCGCCTCCGCCTTATTAACCAGAGCTGCTACTTCCCTTTCCTGCAAATTTAATATGGCGCTCCCGCTCACGTGTTCGAGTACTTCATCGAAGACAAGAATCGCTTCCTCAGGCCGATTGAGATGATTGAGCGCGATCCCGCGCCCATTCTTGAGACGCGCAACCAAGTTCTGATGGACCGGATCCGAAAGCGAGGGCTCGAAGGCTACTGCCTCGAGTTTCAAGACATCCGAATATTTGCTAGCTTTCAGCAAACGACCATTTTTTACTTCGATCATTTTCAGGCGCTTGGTGGCCGTGGAATTTCCGATATCTATAGATTCTCCGGAGGAACTCGAGGGGGCAAGGGTAGGAGAACCAAACTGATGGTTCAAATCATCCGTATCCGACGAATCCATGCAGGATACGTTCAAAAGATCGTAGGCCTCATAAAGCGCTTCACGATAGAACGGATGAGAAGAGGATTTGCCGCTTCTCGCATCACCCGCCATTCGCTGTATATCTTCGGCGCTGAATAATTTCGTCAAGAACAAGGTGAACCAACGCAAACGCTGTTTCGTTTTTCGCGTTCCATGACGCATGAGATACCAAATGTTGAGGAAGCGTTCGGAGAGCTGATAGCCGGCGCGGGTACCGGAGGTTTCGACCTCTTCGACAAGCCCGTCTCTCTTGAGACGGATCAGCTGCGGCGAAAGAGTGGTGGCCTCAACCCCGGTCTGTTGACTGAGGACACCGGAAGTAATTGGATCCCAGTTGAGTGCAATGCCGTCGATCACCGCTCGTTGCAGTGGGGTTTGATATTCCTCGACTCTTGCCTTGTAGAAGGGCGTGACTTGATCGAGCAGGGTCTCCAGATCCGCGAAGATCGTCTCGCTATCGGCCTGTTCCAGCAGGCCATAAATAAGAGTTAGGATTCGGGGGTTGCCGCCGGTCAAAACATAGAGCGCGCGTACGCGCGCCGGCTCTTTCGCCAATATCACTTTAACCCGCGCGCCAGGAATTCCGCGCTTGGTAGCCAAGGCATTGAGGCAGGCGAGCAGTTCGCTCTCGCTCAAAGGCTCAAGAATGTGCGGATTGAAGAATTCGTAGAAAGGCGCGTCCCGATCCGCGCCTTCGCTCAGCAACTGTGTGGCGGCGCCGATGACGATCGGCCCGTCACTCTTCTGCAACGCGTTGCGCAGTGACCAAGAACCCTCGCGCTTAATCCCGGCCAGGATCAGATCGAGATTGTCGAGCAGCAGGATGGGGCGGCCACCAGCTTCGTGGCACGCTGCTAGAAATGCGTCCCGGGCCTTGGCATCATCTCGCCATTCGGGGGTTTCGATCGCTAGATCGAGCTGGTCTGCTAGTGCTTGATTGCCCTGCTGCTCGCAATATTCGGCCAGCGATTCGCCGCAGTTGCGCCAGAATACATCGAGCGAAATGATATTATACTGCTCTTCGCGGAAGCGGAGCGGGATATAAGCAGCGTTGAGATCAGGGTCGCCCGTAATTCCGATCGCCAGCCGGCGTAACAGAGATGTTTTCCCCATGCCGCGCGCGCCAATCAAAATCTGATGTTCGACCGGCCCGCCTTCCGCGATATTGCGCAAGCCGTTGAGGAGTGTCTCAGCCTGTTTGTTGCGTGCGACAAAATTGGCGACAAAATCAATATCGTCGAGCCGGTCTTGATTGTAGATCGAAAATCCGGGAGCTCTAGTCATACGCCATGTACTCCTTCCAGTAGCGACGAAGCAGCCCGGATCGGAAGCACCAGCGACCCACGATCTTTTGCAGGAAACCGTCTATCTCTAAAGAAGATAGGAGTGTTCGAAGCACGCGAGTAGTCAAAACCTCGCCGGAAATACTGAGACGGGTCAAGATGGTCGCCTCGATCTCACCATCGGCTTCCGCGCTTGCGATATCTAGGATCGCCCGCAGACGACGCGTTTCAATGTCGTTGAAATTCTTGTCGATATGTTCCTCCCAAGCTGCGAAATGGAGGCGTTGAGTTGGAGACAGGAGTTGAGTAAAGGCCCTCTCGATATCATCGATGGTAGCCAAGGGGTGCACTTGGCCGTCAGCCAACGTCCCTGTCGGGCGCAGTTGAAGCGCGATCTGTCGTAGATAATAGGGAGACAACCAGCCGAGTTCGAGCGCTAGGTGCTCAAAAGAGTCTTCATTAAGGCTGAACGGGTACCCGATTTCACCATTTGCGCATAGTTCGTTGAGATAGGATTTTGCGGCTGCAGCAGTGAACGGCTCCAGTGGATAGGGGTCAATCCCGAGGAGCGCGCCCAACATATTATGTCGGCGGGCGACGACGTCTAGCCCCACCGATCCCGTCAGAAACCACCGCACCCTTGGAAATGCCTGCTGCATTTTTCGGAGATGGTACAACAATGATCGTGCTTGGTGGGGGGCTTCTATCGCGAGTTCATGGATGAAAAGAGCCACCTCATCTACGAGTATAACTGTTGGCTGTTCTTCATTATTTAGAGAACTAATAAGTGTCTCTAGAAAGTCCCTCGGATCTATGTCTCCTATCGCAGCGTAAAGATTACCATCTTGAACATGAGTTGTTAATTGCTTAAATCGTTGAAAGAAATGTGCCTTGACGCGCGCCGACAGCGCCTGCGTCTTTTCGATCTCGTTGCACAGTGCGCGGAGGAACTCGTTCTCGGTACGCATCCCCTCCACATCGATCTTGATGCAAAGCCATCCCAAGAGAGTAAGGTCTTCGCTGATTTTGTTGAGGAGCCAGGTTTTTCCTATTCGCCTCGGAGCCAGCATCAAAACGCTCGAGCCCGATGCAAAGCGCGCCCTCAGCTCGGCGCGCTCAGCACCCCGATGGTGCGCCTTGATCAGCATCGCCCAATGCCCTCCGCATCAATATTATTCAACAATGAATATATTCATTCTTGAATAATTGCAAGCTCGGGCTGAGCAGTCCCACCAACGAGGCTAATTGGCGGACCTTACGACGGTCGCTCGCTGGGGCCACGCATCAAAGTCCGAAAGGTGATCGGCCGAACCCAAAAAGCACATCCCCTTCACGCAGCCTCCGCGAGGTTAAGGTCACATGCGCAAAAACCCCTGCTTCGGTGCGCAACCGATCACCGCCGGAAAACGGAGTTATTTTGCAAACGTCGCCGGTCCCCCGCTGGTCGATTCAACCCGCCCCAAACATCGGCTATGATGGCACCCCCACGGCGATGCCGCAACGCAAGCGCCTCGCTAGGAACCACCCGCCTCCATACCGCCCCAATCCAACAGCCCACCCCCGGACAGGCATGACATAATTCACCCACCCCACGTACCCATTTCCACCCATTCCCCCTCGTAAAACCCCAACTCGCGCACCGCATCCGCCCCCGAATTATGTCACAACCAACCCACCACACCCCCACGAACCGCGCGCACCCTCACCTTGATTCAACCCCACCGCAACCCGCGCTATCCACCCCTCATGCCCGCAGGACGCCCCACCACCTATCGCCCCGAATATGCCGAGCAGGCGCGCAAGCTGTGCCGCAACGGGGCCACTGATCGCGAGATCGCCGATATCCTCGGCGTGTGCGTGCGCACCTTCTATCGATGGCGTGCCGAACATGACGCCTTCGCCGAGGCGCTCACCGCTGGGAAGGAATTCGCCGACGACCGTGTCGAGCGCGCGCTATACGAGCGCGCCTGCGGCTATGAGTATTCCGATGTGAAGATCTTCCACCCCGCCGGCGCCAAGGAGCCGGTGATTGTCCCGATCACCGTCCATGTCCCCGCCGATGTCGGTGCGGCCAAGCAATGGCTCGCCACGCGCCGGCCGCCTGCGCCTCCCGAGCCCCCGGAGGATCCAGGCATCGTCGAGCAGTTCCGCAGGGCGGAGGAGCGCTACAACAAGATCATGGCCGAAAAGGAAGCCGCCGACGCAATCCGCTTCGCCGAGCGCGTCGAGACCCGGGTCGCCGAGGAGCTAGCCCGACACGGGCTCCACGCATGAGCATGGCTGGTCAGGCGCTGCGGGCCGCCCCCTCGCTCAGCCGCGTCGATAACCGCCCCATCGCCCGCCGCGCCACCGTTCAGCCTGGCTGGTGCCGACAAGAACGGACGGCCCATATCGCCTGCGCTCCGGGGATCCTTTCGTGCCATTCGCCCTGCGCCAGGCGCTCCGCAAATGGCGGGGAACGCCCTCCCATTCAGTCTCTCAAAATGATCCAGCAACCACCCGAACGGGCGCAAACCCTATCGCGCCGGCACGCTTTCCAGCTTTTCCAGCAAGGCCGCGGCGGCCGCCGTCTCCGCCTCCTGTTTCGAGCTCCCTTCCGCCACCGCCTCGGCGAGCGCGCCGATCGAGGCTTTCACGGTGAAGCGCGGCGCGTGGTGCGGCCCCGAACGCTCGATCACCTCATAGGCCGGGGTGCGGCGATTATGCGCCGCGGCCCATTCCTGCAGCGCGGATTTCGGGTGCTGCGGCGCGATCGAATGCGTCACCACCCGGCCGCCCCAGGCCTTGCGGATCGCGGTGCGCGCCGTCTCCAGCCCGGCGTCGAGATAGAGCGCGCCGATCAGCGCCTCCATCACATCGCCCAGCACATTGTCGCTGTCCGCGGCCCCATCGTCGCGTGCCTGTTTGCCGAGCTTCAGCTGCGCCGCGACGTTCAGCCCGCGCGCGACATCGGCGCAGACCGCGCCCGTCACCAGCGCATTGAGACGCTTCGACAGGGCGCCCTCGGGTTCGCCCGGAAACACCTCGAACAGCCATTCGGCCATCACCAGCCCGAGCACGCGGTCACCCAGAAATTCGAGCCGCTCGTAATTCGCCGCCGCCTGGCTGCCATGCGTCAGCGCGCGCTCGAAGCTGGCCAGATCGGTCGGCTTGTGGCCGAAGGTCGCTTTGATCCAGGCGGCGAGCGGGCTGCTCAAAAACCTTCTCCGATCCTTTTCCAGCGCGCAGCAGTGAACCAGGTCCAGGGCAGGAACCAGTTGGCCGTGCCATCGGTCGAGAAGAAGGAGACGACCGCCTTGCCCTCGATCCGGTCCATCGGGACATAGCCCATGCCGGTCGATTGCCCCGGCAGCGCATCGGCGGGTGCCGGAAAACGGCTGTCGCCGCTGTCGTCGCGATTGTCGCCCATCACGAAGACATGACCGGCCGGCACCGAATAGATGCTGGTGTCGTCGCGGTCAGGAAACTCGCCGCGATCGAGCACCATATAGGTCTTGCCGTTCGGCAGCGTCTCGCGGAACTGCTGATAGCGGCAGATCGGCGCGCCCTTGGCGTCCGCATCCTGGAACTGCGCGGGGCATTCGGGACCGGCCGGATAATTCGGGGTGATCGGAATCGTGAAATCGGCCACGCGCTGCTTCGGCACGCCCACGCCGTTCAGGATTAGCTGGCCGTGGCGCACCTGGATCATGTCGCCGGGCAGGCCGATGACGCGCTTGATCACGTCATGGTCTTCCCCCGGCGGTCCGCGGAATACCACGACATCGCCGCGCGCCGGATCGCGACCGAAGATGCGGCCCGGGATCAGCGGCACGCCGAACGGCAAAGACCAGCGCGAAAAGCCGTAATTCCATTTCGAGATGAAGAGATAGTCGCCGATATAAAGCCGCGGCAGCATCGATTGCGATGGAATGCTGAATGGCGAGAAGATGAAGCTGCGGAAGATCAGCACCACCACCGCGAGTTTCACCAGGAAAAGGCCTGTGTCGCGCCATTCGGAGGGCGGCTTGGCCCGTCTTTGCGGCGTTTCGCTTGCGGGTGCGGCGGCGGGCGCGGCTTCGGGCTGGGCTTCGGTCTCTGGCATGCGCGGCGGTTTGCGGTGGTGGGCGACGGGCGTCAAGCTGGCGGTTGTAACCGGGCGGCGCTAGGGTCCAAACTTCCTCCCCGCAACGGCCGTGACGGAGCGGATTTTGGCGCAAGGGTAGGAGCAAGGAGGGAGCGATGGATTTCCATCGTGACCGACGCGCGACGCCGCCTTGCGCCAAAATCCGCCCGCCGCGAAGCGGTCGCCTGGAGAAGGGCGCTGGCGGCGTCCCGCTGCTTGCGCGGGCCACCAGCCCGCGACTGCGCAACGGTCCTTGCCAGCGCCCTTCTCCAGGCGATCCCGGCCATTGTGGGGAGGAAGTTTGGACCCTAGGGCGATCTAATACGGGATTTGCCCGACCGAAGATGAGGTGACCATGCCTGCCGACTGGACTGCGATCGAAGCCCTGCCTTCGCCCAGACTCGAAACATTGTTCGCCGAAGATGGCGATCGGCTGAAGAGGCTGAGCCTCGATGTCGCCGGCCTGCATTTCGACTGGTCGAAGACCCATCTCACCGCGGATGTCATTGCCGCCTTCGAGAAACTCGCAAAGGCCCAGGATCTGGCCGGCAAGCGCGAGGCGTTGTTCGCGGGCGAAATCGTCAACGTCACTGAAGGCCGCGCCGCCACCCACACCGCCGAGCGCGGCGAGGGCAAGGCCGAAGATGTCAGCCTCGCCCAGACCTTCCACGCCCGGATGCGCGCGTTGATCGACGCGATCGAGGCGGATGCGCTGGGGCCGATCCGCCACGTCCTTCATGTCGGCATCGGCGGTTCGGCGCTCGGGCCGGACTTGCTGGTCGATGCGCTTGGCCGCGAATCGGGGCGCTACGACACGGCGATCGTCTCCAATGTCGATGGCGTCGCGCTCGAAGAGGCGTTCGGCCGCTTCGACCCGGCAGCGACTTTGCTGGTCGTCGCCTCCAAGACCTTCACCACCACCGAGACGATGCTCAACGCGGAAAGCGTGCTCGAATGGATGGAGGAAGCAGGCGTCGAGGATCCCTATGGCCGGGTGATCGCGCTCACCGCCTCGCCCGACAAGGCGATCGAATGGGGCGTGGACGAAACCCGCGTACTGCCTTTCATGGAAAGCGTGGGCGGGCGCTATTCGCTCTGGTCGTCGATCGGTTTCCCGGCCGCACTTGCGCTTGGCTGGGACTGTTTCGAGGAGCTGCTCGAAGGTGCCGCCGAAATGGACCGGCATTTCCGCCTGGCTTCGCTTTCCGAGAACGCGCCCGCGCTCGCGGCCTTTGCCGATCTCTATTACACGCAGGTCCGCCATGCCGAGACGCGCGCGACCTTTGCCTATGACGAGCGGCTGCGGCTGCTGCCCTCCTATCTCCAGCAGCTCGAGATGGAATCGAACGGCAAGGGCGTGACGGTCGACGGCAAGCCGCTCGGCCGGCCGAGCGCCGCGATCACCTGGGGCGGGGTCGGGACGGACGCGCAGCACGCGGTGTTCCAGCTGCTCCATCAGGGCACGCACCTCGTGCCGGTGGAATTCGTCGCGGTGATCGAGGCCGGGGATACGCTTGCCGAGGATCACCACCGCCAGCTCCTGCTCAATGCCTTTGCGCAAGGGGCGGCGCTGATGAAGGGCAGGGCGAACGACAAGGATCCGGCGCGCAGCTATTCGGGCGACCGGCCGAGCTCGACCATCCTGCTCGACGATCTCGATGCCCGCACGCTTGGCGCGCTGATCGCCTTTTACGAGCAGCGCGTGTTCGTGAATGCCACGTTGCTCGGCATCAACCCGTTCGACCAGTTCGGAGTCGAGCTCGGCAAGGAAATGGCCAAGGCTGCCGGTGAGGGCGGGCAAGAATTCGACGCCTCGACCGAGGATCTGATCAAGCGGGCGTTCGGCGAGGGCTGATAAAAGGCCGTCATGCCGGACTTGTTCCGGCATCCATCGTGCAGCAATGCGCGGCGGTAATTGAGGCGAGATGGACCCCGGAACAAGTCCGGGGTGACGAGGGAAGCGACTATGGCCCAGGCCACCTACGACTATGATCTTTTCGTCATCGGCGCCGGCTCGGGCGGCACCCGTGCCTCGCGCGTCGCCGCCGCGCATGGCGCGCGGGTGGCGGTCGCCGAGGAATATCGCGTCGGCGGCACCTGCGTCATCCGCGGCTGCGTACCCAAGAAGCTGCTCATCTACGGCGCGCATTTCGCCGAGGATCTCGCCGATGCACGGCGCTTCGGCTGGATGGTGCCAGAATGCGAATTCGACTGGCAGGTCCTGACGAAAAACGTCTTCGAGGAGGTCGACCGGATCAACGCCGCCTATACGGGCACGCTGACCAACAACGGCGTCGAGATCATCCTCGATCGCGCCACCATCACCGGTCCGCACACCATCAAGCTCGGCGATGGGCGTGAGGTCACCGCGAAGACGATCCTGGTCGCGACCGGTGCCACCCCGTCAGTGCCGAAATGCCCTGGCCATGAACATGGCATCACCTCGAACGAGGCTTTCCATCTCGAAAGCGTGCCCAAGCGAATCCTGATCGCGGGCGCGGGCTATATCGCTAATGAGTTTGCCGGCATCTTCCACCAGTTCGGTGCGCATGTGACGCTGATCAACCGAACCGACGTGATCCTGCGCGGCTATGACGAATCGATCCGCGACCGCCTGCTCCAGATCTCGCTGATGAAGGGTATCGAGTTCCGCTTCCATGCCGATTTCCAGGGCATCGAAAAGCTGAAGGATGGCAGCCTCAAGGTCAGCATGTCGGGGCACGAGCCGCTCATCGTCGATTGCGTGATGTTCGCGACCGGGCGTGATCCCAATACCGAAGGGCTCGGGCTCGAAAGCGCCGGCGTCGAGCTCGACGAGAAGGGCGCGATCAAGGTCGATGACGATAATCGCACAACCTGTGACAGCATCTATGCGGTCGGCGACGTCACCAACCGCATCCAGCTGACCCCGATCGCGATCCGCGAGGGCCAGGCCTTTGCTGACACCCTGTTCGGCAACAAGCCGACCCGCGTCGATTATGCCAATGTCCCGTCCGCCGTGTTCAGCCATCCGCCGATGGCGGGCGTCGGCCTCACCGAGGGCCAGGCCAGGAACAAGTTCGGCTCGGTGAAGGTCTACACCTCCGATTTCCGGCCGATGAAGAATGTCCTCGCCGGCCGCAACGAGCGCGCGCTCTACAAGATGGTCTGCAACGGCGATACGGACCAAATCCTCGGCCTCCACATGATAGGGCCCGACGCGCCGGAAATCCTGCAGGCCGCCGCGATCGCGGTGAAGGCCGGGCTGACCAAGGCGGCGTTCGACGATACGGTCGCGTTGCATCCGACCATGGCGGAGGAGCTGGTGTTGCTGCGTTAGGCGGTTGCGCTGCGGCGCCGGCCGACCACGAAGCGGGCCAATGCCGGCCCGGCGATGACGCAGGCGAAGAAGCGTAGGGCCTGCAGCGCCATCACATAAGGCACATCGACCTTGGTGGAGGCGGCTATGATCGCGACTGAATCCATGCCGCCCGGACTGGTAGCGAGATACGCGGTGATCGGATCGACTCCGCTCACTCTCGCAAGCACCATTCCGAGCATCGCGGAAAAGCCGATCAGTAACCCGATCGAGAGCAGGATGCGGGGCAGGGCACGGGCTGCGGCCCGGACGATGTCGCGCGTGAAATGCAGGCCGATCCGCCAACCGACCACGGCATAGCTCGCCGCGAGCAGCCAGCCGGGCAATTCGAAATGGACAAGACCGGCGATGTTGAGCGCGGCTCCCAACATCAGCGCACCGATCATCGGAGCGGCCGGCAGCTTCAGTCGGATTCCGATCCAGGCGCCGATCGTCGCGATCAGCAACGTCTCGCCGAATGCTACCGCGTCGATCGCCGGAAACCAGATGCTGGTCGGGCTATGCGCACCGCCATGCGCGCCGATCAGTGCTGCAACAATCGAGGCGGTGCCTGCGACGCAGACGACGCGACTATAAGTCATGACAGCGACCAGCCGCCATTCAGCGCCGTAGGACTGCGCCATCAGGACCATCGCCGCCGCGCCGCCGGGCATACAGCCCCAGATCGCGACGCTTCCCGGCAGCCAGCCGAGCCGTGCGATCAGCCAGCCGATCAGCACCGCCACCGTCAGTGTTGCTGCGGTCGTGCCGAGGAACACTGGCCAGTGCGCGGCGACCATATGGACAGTTCCGGCGTTGAACGAGGCTGCGACAAGGCACCCGACGATCGCCTGCGCGCCCTGGAAGGGCAGAGCGGGGATGGTCACCCCCTGGCCGAGGGTCGCGAGCAGGATCGCGGCGATCATCGGCCCAAGGAGCAATCCGGCGGGGAGACCTATCCAGTCGAGCAACCCGCCGAACGCCGCCGACAGGCTGAGCAACAGGGCCCAGCGTGTCAGCGGCTGAAGCGCGGGCTCTCGCTCGGCTGCGGGGGCGCCGGGCTGGACGCGAACAGGGTCGAGTGATTCCATCGGGCCTCGCGCATGACGGAGAAGCCCTTCCTCTCAACCTGCTGGACGCTTGCTTGTCCAGCGCTCCGATTCAGGCGGCAACCGTTTCCGGCGCGACAAGCCCGCCCAGCCGCTCCCAGGTCGTTGCCACCATGCTCGGCCGCGCTTCCATCCGGGCAATCCAGGCGGCGAGATTCGGATGCGGCGCCATGATCTGCCTCCCTTCCTCGAAATTGGGCAGGAACGAGATATGCGGCGCAAGCATCAGGTCAGCGAGCGTGATCGTCTCGCCGGCAATGAACGGCTGCTCCCCCAGCAGGCGCGCGACCTCGGCGAGCGCATCCGCCGCCGGCTCCATCGCGGCCGCCACCGCGTCCTCGTCGACCGGCATCCCGATCAGCGGCGCGACAAGGCGCTGAAAGCTCAGCGGGCCACTGACCCGCGGCGCGACATAGCAGCCGGTGATGCTGATCATCTGATCCATCCGCGCTACCGCCCGCGCATCGTCAGGGACGAGCGCGGGCGTGTCCGCCATGCGGTCGAGATAACGCAAGATCGCCGGCGTCTCGTAGAGGCGGAAGTCGCCATGATCGAGGGTCGGAATCTTGTGGAAGGGATGGAGCGCGCGATATTCCGGCGCCCGGTGGGCGCCCATGGCCACCGCCGCCAGCCGCCATGGCAGCCGCTTTTCCTCGAGTGCCAGCGCCACTGTGCGGACATAGGGGCTGCCGGGAATTCCGTGGAGCGTGAAGTCGGTCATGCGTCATTCTCCTCTTGGACATAATTGGCGAAGCGTTCGACAAGGCCGGGCCAGCCGCCGGCGAGCTGGCCGGCGATGCGCTCGGCGCTCGGGCCGAAGCGTTCGAGGTGGCGGTGGGTCAGGGTGACGCGGCTGCCGGTGCCTTCGGATTCGAAAACCACCTCGACTTCGGTGATCAGATCGGGATCGAAGGTGAAGCTCGCGTCGAGCTGCCAGGCGAGCAACAGCCGCCCCGGCGGATCCCAGGCGATGACGCTGCCCCAGTCGCATTCAGCGCCGGCCGCGTCGCGCTCGAACCAGCGGCCACCGGTCCGAGGCTCGATCACGATCTCGGTGAAAGGCTCGGGCGCGATATGCATATTGGGGGACCACCAGCGGCCGATGTTCCCCGCGAACAGAGCGAAGGCGCGCTCCGGCGGCGCCGCGACGGAGACGGATCTGACGATCGGCGCAATGGTCATGATGATTTCTCCTCCTTCACCTGCGCGTCCGCATAAGCGGCAAAATTATCGAGTGCGTTTTCCCAGAACTGGTCCAGCCAATCGCGCATGGCGCCAAGCCCGCGCGGATCGATGCGATAGATGCGGCGCGTGCCGGATGCGGTCTCGGTCACCAGCCCGGCCTCCTTCAGCAGCTTCAGATGCTGCGACACCGCCGGGCGCGAGACGGGAAGGCCCGAGGCGATTTCACCCACAGCGGCGGGCGCACGCCCGACACGTTCCAGGATCGCCCGGCGCGTTGGGTCGGCGAGCATGTCGAAAGCGTGCGCGACTCGGTTAGCCATGACTAACGGTAAGTCACCAATTACCGATGAGTCAAGTGTCGGTGCTTTTGAATCGATTATCCGCTGTATCCCAACGCCACCTTGTAGCTGGTCGTCACCTCGGCACCGACGGTCGCGAAGATGATTTCCTCGATCAGCTGATTGGCCGCCAGTTCCGCACGCGCCTCCGCGACGGCGATCGCCGTCGCCTGATCGATCGGATAGCGATAAACACCGCAGCTGATCGCAGGGAAGGCAATGGTGCGAAAACCCTGCTCGCGTGCAATCTCGAAGCACCGTCGATAGCAACTGGCGAGCAGCGCCGGCTCGCCATGCTCGCCGCCGCGCCACACTGGTCCCACAGTATGGATGATATGTCCGGCCGGGAGCCGATAACCGCCGGTCAGCTTGGCATCGCCGGTCTTGCAACCGCCCAGGCTACGCAGCTTGCGGCATTCGTCGAGCAACTCAGGTCCCGCTGCACGGTGGATCGCGCCATCGACGCCGCCACCGCCGAGCAGGGACGAGTTCGCGGCGTTGACTATCGCATCGACCGCAAGCGTGGTGATGCTGCCCTCGATCAGTCGCAATGACTGCCCGGTCATACCACCCGGTTCGCCACCAGATCATCCACGACAGCCGGATCGGCCAGCGTGCTCGTGTCACCCAGGCTAGTCACATCGCCCTCGGCGATCTTGCGCAGGATGCGGCGCATGATCTTGCCCGAGCGGGTCTTGGGCAGGCCGGGCGCGAATTGCAGCTTGTCGGGCGTGGCGATCGGGCCGATCTCGGAGCGTACCCATTTGACCAGCTCGCCCCGTAGCGCTTCGGACGACGCTTCGCCCGAGTTGAGCGTGACATAGGCATAGATGCCCTGGCCCTTGATGTCATGCGGCATGCCGACAACCGCCGCCTCGGCGACCTTGGGGTGCAGCACCAGCGCCGATTCAACCTCGGCCGTGCCCATGCGATGGCCCGAGACGTTGATCACGTCATCGACCCGGCCCGTGATCCACCAATAACCGTCCTCGTCGCGCCGCGCGCCGTCGCCGGTGAAATATTTGCCGGGATAGGTGGTGAAATAGGTCTGGAAGAAGCGATTGTGATCGCCCCACACAGTGCGCATCTGCCCCGGCCAGCTTCTCGTGATGACGAGATTGCCCGAAGTCGCGCCCTGCAACATTTCGCCCTCGGCATCGACCAGCTGCGGGTCGACCCCGGGCATCGGTTTGGTCGCCGAGCCCGGCTTGAGGTCGGTCGCGCCCGGCATCGGCGCGATCATCGCACCGCCGGTTTCGGTCTGCCACCAGGTGTCGATGATCGGGCAGCGGCCCTCGCCGACGACTTCGTGATACCAGCGCCAGGCTTCGGGATTGATCGGCTCGCCGACCGTGCCGAGCAGCTTCAACGAGGCGCGGCTGGTTTTCGAGACGAACGAGTCGCCTTCCTTCATCAGCGCGCGGAGCGCCGTCGGCGCGGTGAAGATGGTGTGGACTTTGTGGCGGTCGACGATCTGCCAGATCCGGCTCGCGTCGGGCCATGTGGGCAGGCCCTCGAACATCAGGGTCGTCGCGCCGTTCGCGAGCGGGCCGTAAAGGATATAGCTGTGCCCGGTTACCCAACCGATATCGGCGGCGCACCACCAGACGTCTCCAGGCCGATAGTCGAAGGCGAGCTCATGGGTGAGGCTCGCCCAAAGCAGATAGCCGCCCGAGGTGTGGAGCACACCCTTGGGCTGCCCGGTCGAGCCCGAGGTATAGAGGATGAACAACGGGTCCTCGGCGCCCATCGGTTCGGGCGGGCAGGTCGCGGATGCCTCAGCCGCCGCTTCGTGATACCAGATGTCGCGGCCCTCACGCATCGTCACCGCGCCGCTCGTCGCCTTCACCACGATGACCGTCTTCAGCGCCGGGGCCCGGTCGGCCGCCGCATCGACATTGGCCTTGAGCGGGATTCGCTTGCCGCCGCGCCGCCCCTCATCGGCGGTGACCAGGAAGGCGCTGTCGCAATCAGTGATTCGGCCGGCCAGCGCCTCGGGCGAGAAGCCGCCGAACACGACCGAGTGGATCGCGCCGATCCGCGCGCAGGCAAGGATTGCGAACGCAGCCTCGGGGATCATCGGCATGTAAATAGTGACTCGGTCGCCCTTCTTCGCGCCCTGGCCCTTCAGGACATTGGCGAAGCGGCAGACCTCGGCGTGGAGCTCGCGATAGGTGAAGCGGCGCGGTTCCTCGCCCGGTTCGTCGGGTTCCCAGATCAGCGCGATCTGGTCGCCGCGCCTGGCGAGATGGCGGTCGAGACAGTTCGCGGCGACATTGAGCTTGCCGTCGGCGAACCACTGGATGCGGAAATCCTTCTCGTCGAACGACCAGTCGCCCGCGATTTCGGGGCGCTTGATCCAGTCGAGTCGCCGCGCCTGCTCGAGCCAGAAGGTCCCGGGATCGGCCAGCGAACGGCCATAAAGTTTCTCATATCCCGCCGCATCGACACGCGCGCGCTTCGCCCATTCCGGGGGTACGGGGTAGAGATCCTGATCGGACATGCTTTTCTCCTGGAGCGCCCCTTTGCCGGGTCGGGGGCGCGGAATGCAAGCCCCGCTTGGCGAGACTTCAGTTCAATGTAAAACCTCTTGCGATAATAAGGGAGAGGATGATGGCAGGCACCATATTGGTCACGGGTGGCAGCGGCTATATCGCCGGCTATCTGATCCGGCAGCTGGTGGCCGAAGGCTGGACGATCCATACCACCATCCGTTCGCTGAAGCGCGAGGCCGAGGTGCGCGCCTGGCTCGGCGTGCCCGAGGCGAGCCTCGAATTCTTCTGCCGATCTGATGGACGATAGTGGCTGGGCCGAGGCGGTTGCCGGGTGCAGCCATGTCGCGCATGTCGCCTCGCCCTTTCCGGCTGGCGCGGTGAAGGATGAGGATGATCTGATCGTGCCCGCACGCGAAGGGGCGCTCCGGGCGTTGCGCTTTGCCGCCGCGGCCGGAGTCGGGCGTTTCGTGATGACGTCTTCAGTGGCGGCGATCGCCTATGGCCATAAGGGCGAACGGACCTACACAGAGGCCGACTGGACCGATGTGAACGCCCCTGGCCTCGGCGCCTATGTCAAATCCAAGACCATTGCCGAGCGTGCCGCGCGGGACTGGATGGCGCAGAATGGTGGCACCATGGAGTTTTGCACGATTAACCCCTCGGCTGTGCTCGGACCGTTGCTGAGCGATGATTTCTCGACCTCGATCGAATTCGTGAAGCGCCTGATCGACGGGTCGATGCCGGGCTTTCCTCGCCTCGGTTTCGCTGTGGTCGATGTCCGCGATCTCGCCGATCTCCATGTCCGCGCGCTCAATGCGCCGGACATGGCGAACGAACGCTTCATCGGCGCCGGGCCGTTCATGATGATGCAGGAGGTCGGGCAGCTGCTGCGCGACCGGCTTGGCCCCGAAGCACGCAAGGTACCGAAGCGGGTCATTCCCGATTTCGTGCTGCGGCTGATGGCGCTGTTCGACGGAAGCATCAGACAGGTGGTCGGCGAGCTCGGCCGAACCCGTGCGGCCGATTCGGCGCATGCCATGGCGGTGCTCGGCTGGACAATGCGCCCAGCCGAGGAGTCGATCGTCGATACCGCGCGGAGCCTGATCGATCGGGGAATCGTGAAGATCTGATCGCTCCGCCGCAGTTGATTGACTGATCAATCAACTGCTTCTATCTCACTTGAGTGAGCACTCAAGAACCAAAGCAATCCACGTCCGAACGCCTCGTCAACACGGCGATGATGCTGTTCATGGCAAAGGGCTATCAATCGACCAGCGTCGCTGACATTTTGCGCGAGGCGGGCGCGAATTCGGGCAGCCTCTACCACGCCTTTCCGACCAAGCAGGATCTGCTGCTCGCCGTGCTCGAGCGCTACCGCCAAGGGATTGGCCCGATGCTGCTCGATCCGGCATGGCAGGGGGTGGAGGATCCGATCGAGCGGATCTTCGCGCTGCTGGCGCGCTACCGGGCCGGGCTGGAGATGACCGACTGCACCTATGGCTGCCCGATCGGCAGCCTCGCTCTCGAAATCCACGAGCCAGATCCGGCGGTGCGCGAACTGCTCGCGGCGAATTTCGACGGCTGGGTGGCGGCGATCAAGGGCTGCCTCGATGCGGCCGCCGACCGGCTGCCCTCGGGGACCGACACACAGGCGCTCGCCCAGTTCGTGCTCACGGTGATGGAGGGCGGCGTGATGCAGTCGCGCACGCACCGCACGCTTCAGGCCTTCGACGCCTCGGTTGCGGGTCTGCGCGATTATCTCGACCGCCTTCTGGCTGTCCGATGAGGAGAATGACCATGCGGTATCTGGCCACCGCCATCGCTCTGACGCTCTGGGCGGCGCCCGCCACGGCGCTGCCCGATCCGCCCGCGCTGGCCTTCGAACAGGTCAAGGGCACCGCCGGCGATGGCACCCGCTTCTACGAGGATTCACTTGTCATCGAAGCGCCCGCCACGCGGTTATGGGCGGCGTTCACTGATATCACCGTTTACCGGCAATGGGCGGTGCCCGTCTCGGCGATCGACTTCCGCCTCGGCGGCGCGATCGAGGCAAGCTACGATCCGAAGGGCCATATCGGCGATCCGCAGAATATCAGGAACGCCTTTATCGCTTATATTCCCGGGCGCCTCCTCGTCTTCCGCAATGTCCAGGCGCCAGATGGGCTGCCGGGCAAGGAAGATTACGGCAAGACCGTGAAGACCGTCGAGTTCGAGTCGCTGGGACCCAACCGGACCCGCGTGACGGTGTCGGGCATCGGCTTCGCGGACGGCAAAGGCTTCGACCAGCTCTATGCCTTCTTCTCGCAAGGGGATGGCCAGATGCTGTTGTCGTTGAAAAAGGCGATGGAGAAGTGATCCGTCGCTGAGGGCGTTCAACCGGGAGAAAGAGGATGAATCGCAAGGCATTGATCATAGCCACCGATATCGGGCTGGTGCTCCAGCTGATCATGGTGATCGCTGGCCATTATGACGCGGCTATCGCGGCATGGTTCGCGATCGGCGGCATGCTGATCTCGCTCGTCGCGGGCGTGATCTATGGCCGAATGGCGCGAAATGGCTTGAAGGATTCGCTTGTCGGCGGCGCGCTTGCCGGCGGAATCTGCGCGCTGATCGGCATCGCGGTTTCGTGTGCGCTGGGCGATGTCGCGGCGATGATCCTGGTGTTCGGCACGATCGGGTCGGCGGTGGCCGGGCTGATCGGCGGGGCGGTTGCAAAGCTGATGCCCTGATCCGACTCCGATAGTTCGTTCGCGATCGAACCAACAGGGCAATAGTCGCTGCTATCGGCTCCCGATGCACCATATCTCACGGCAAGACCCGAACTATCGCTATGTCACCGACTGGTTCTGGCCGTTTGACAGGCTCGCGCGCGCGATTGGCATCTCAGCCGCCGATCTGGACGACCTGATCGCAGCCGGCTGCGGTCCGGGAGCGATTTATGCGTTCAGTAGCCGATATGGCTGGTGGAGCGCGCTTTCGGGTCATGTCGACGGCCATGAGGGACCGCCGCCACCGGAAGCCGAACGCTGGTTCGCACCCGCAGCCGTCTGGGGGTTTCGGCGCGCCACGCTGGCGCAGCGTCGAGGCGCCTCGCTCGAAGAGGCTGCCAGGCAGAATGCCGCTCTGTTCACCGAGGAGTTCGCCGAAGCGCTCGAACGCCTTCCCGAAGCGCGGTTCGGCTTTGCCGACTGCTTCGATGGAAATAGCATTATCGATGCGGTCGCACGCACGCGCGCTGGAGAGGAGTGGGCAGCGTGGGTCGAGGGCGGTTACGCGGTTTGTCTCCGGATCTTCACCGGCGAGACCTGCGTGCGCAAGGAATCGCTGGGCGCCTGGTTGAAAGCGCATATCGCCAGTCCCGAGAGTCACCCGCTCACGGCGGAGGCGGCGTTGTCGATCTGCGAAAGATTAGCGCAACTGATGCTGCCCTTCGCACCCTGGCAACGACCAAACGGCACACCAGGGGTCACGATAGACCGGTTGGTCGCCGATCTGGGGCTCGGTGTTGAACTTCCTTTTCGGGGCGATGACGGGCGGTCCTAAAGGAAATTGTTCGGCCAGATCATCGTGCGCCACATATGCGCGGTCGGTGAGCCGTCGAAGCCCAGCCCCTCGGCAGGCTGGCGGAAATTGCGGCCGATCACATCGGTCAGGAATTCCGGGTCGGGTGCTGGCGTGTCGTCGAAGAAATAGCGATCATAGAGCGTCACCAGCCGGGCACTCATATACCAGCGGTGTGTGCGTGCCGCCTCGGCCTCGCGCCTGATATAGTCGGGCGGAACATAGTCCTCGCCGAAGAAACGGTGATAGCTTTCGGGATATTCATAGCCGACCGACGGGTCAGCGAAATAGCGTAGCGCCTGGTGCTGCTGCACCGCCCAGGCCACTTCCTCGTCGACATAGGGCGCGATCATCTGCGCGCCCCAATAGCCATGGTCGGCGCGGATCAGACAGGCATTCGAGATGTCGTGCAGCAGGCAGGCAAGGACGATCTTCTCCTCCTGCCCCTCGTCCATTGCTCGCTTGGCGGACGTCAGCAGATGCTGGGCGGTGATGCCGGTAATCCGCAGCCGGAAGAAATCCATCAGGGTCGGCGCCTCGGGCATACGCGGCAGCGCCGGATTGTCGCCCATCATCATGACCGTGTCGGGCCCTAGCCTGGCAAGCGCCTCATGCTCGCCGGTCGATTGCCCGGTGCCGACGATCGCGATCGGCGGCGGGAGGATGATCCGCTCGCGCCCCTGTTGCGGCCATTCGCCTTCAGGAAGATGATCCATGCACATGGTTTACGCTGTGCCAAATCGTGAGGGCCGGGGAAAGAGGCTCAAACCACCCGGTACGGCACCGTGCCGCGCATATCGGGATCGACGCTGATCTCCCGGTCGGCGGGCGGAAAGGCGCGCTGGTCGCAATCGTCGCGCGAGCATAGCCGGCATGAAATGCCGATCGGGATCGGTGCCGCGCTGCGATCGACCGCATCGGCATAGACGAAGTCGGCGGCATGTTCCGCCTCGCAGCCGAGCGTCACCGCATAGCGGCGCGGGCTGCGGGTGAAGCTCCCGCTCGGCTTCACCAACCCCTTCGCCATCGAGACATAGCGAACGCCATCGGGCGTTTCGGCATGCTGGACGACGATTCGGTCGGGGATCGCGACCGCCTCATGGACGATCCACAAGGGGCAGGCGCCGCCGAAACGGGCGAATTGCAGCCGTGTCGCCGAATGCCGTTTCGTGATGTTACCGGCCATGTCGACCCGGCAGAAGTAAAAGGGGATGCCCTTTGCCCCCGGGCGTTGCAGCGTTGAGAGCCGGTGGCAGGCCTGTTCGAAGCTCACCCCGAAATGACGGCACAGCCGGTCGATATCATGGCGCATCGCCCGCGCCGTGCTGCGGAAGCGGCCGTAAGGCATGGTCAGCGCGCCGGCGGCATAATTGGCGAGGCCGATGCGGAGCAGGTTGCGGGCCTCGTTGCTCGATACCGATGCCGTCTCCACGATCGATTCGATCATGTCAGCGAAGATGGTCGCGGCGAGCTGGTGCGCGATCAGGAAGCGCCGGCTCTCCGGCGGCAGCGCACCGCCCAGCGTCAATGTGCCGCGTTCGCGATCGAGCGCGCGCAAGGGAGCGCTGTCACTCGCTGGCGCAACGATCGCGATGCCGAGCGACGCCAGGCGCGCGACATAGGCCGCTTCGTCCGATCCGAGTTCGTCCGCAAGCGCCTCGGCGGCACGGTCGAGCGGATCGACATAATTGCCGGCGATATGGAACCAGTCGCGCACCGCTTCCCACGGCATGCGGGCACCGGCGCCCGATGACCCCGCGGCCATGCTCTCCTCGACCATCTGCAGCCGTTCCTCGGCAGCGCGCACCGCGCCGTGCAGCGCGATGATTCGGTCGGCGATCTCGGGGCGTTCCTCGGCCAGCCGGGCGATCACGTCAGGTGACGGGGATGGCGGCAGGACTGGATCGGCCAGCGCATCGGCGAGGCCGGACAGGCGGAGCGCCGGCGCGGCGCTCTCGATCGCGGCGAGCGCGCCGGGGTGCCGCCGCCGCAAGGCGGCCGTCACGACGGGTGTGAGGGGGCGGTCGCCGCTTTCGAGCTGCGAAAGATAGCTGACTGAAATCCCCAGCCGCGCCGCCATCGCGGCCTGGTTGAGCCCGGCTGCGCGGCGGATCGCGCGGAGCTGCTCTCCGGCATAGAGGCGCTGGGTGACGCGGGGCATATCGCCATCTACTTCGCAAAACCCATGTTCGCAACTTCGCAAATTCACATTTGCAAAGTGCCGCGCGGCTTGAAAGAGGGGAGCTTCGCAACCGGGAGCCAGCATGTCTTCGACGATCGCCGAGCTTGAACGCAAGCGCGCAGCCGCCCGATTGGGCGGCGGCGAGAAGCGGATTGCTGCCCAGCATGCACGCGGCAAGCTCACCGCACGCGAGCGGCTCAACGTCCTGCTCGATGAGGGATCGTTCGAGGAGCTCGACATGTATGTCGAGCATAATTGCGTTGATTTCGGCATGCCGGATCAGGTGATCCCCGGCGATGGCGTCGTTACCGGATCGGGCACGGTCAATGGCCGGCTGGTGTTCGTCTACAGCCAGGATTTCACTGTGTTCGGCGGCTCGCTCTCCGAACGGCACGCGCAGAAGATCTGCAAGATCATGGACATGGCGATGAAGGTTGGCGCTCCCGTGATCGGTATCGCCGATTCGGGCGGCGCGCGCATCCAGGAGGGCGTCGCCTCGCTCGGCGGCTATGCCGAAGTGTTCCAGCGCAACGTGCTCGCCTCGGGCGTCGTGCCCCAGATTTCGCTGATCATGGGGCCGTGCGCGGGAGGTGCCGTCTATTCCCCCGCCATGACCGACTTCATCTTCATGGTGAAGGATAGCTCCTACATGTTCGTCACCGGCCCGGATGTAGTGAAAACCGTTACCAACGAGATTGTCACGCAGGAGGAACTGGGTGGAGCGGTGACGCATACCACGAAGTCGGGGGTTGCTGATGTGGCCTTCGAGAATGATATCGAGGCGCTGCTCGCGGCCCGCGACTTCGTGGACTTCCTTCCCGCCTCGAACCGCGAGAGCGTGCCCGAGCGTCCAAGCTCGGACCCGTGGGATCGGATCGAGGATAGCCTTGACACGCTGGTGCCGGCCAATGCCAATCAGCCCTATGACATGCACGAACTGATCCGGAAGACAGTTGACGAAGGCGATTTCTTCGAGGTCCAGCCGACTCATGCCGGCAACATCATCATCGGCTTCGGGCGGATCGAGGGGCGCACCGTCGGCGTGGTCGCCAACCAGCCGATGGTGCTGGCAGGCTGCCTCGACATCAACTCGTCGAAAAAGGCGGCGCGCTTCGTGCGCTTCTGCGACGCCTTTGAAATCCCGATCATCACCTTTGTCGATGTGCCGGGCTTTCTGCCGGGCACCGCGCAGGAGTTGAACGGCATCATCAAGCACGGGGCGAAGCTGCTTTTCGCCTATGCCGAGGCCACCGTGCCCAAGATCACCGTCATCACGCGCAAAGCCTATGGCGGTGCCTATGACGTGATGGCGTCGAAGCATCTGCGCGGCGATCTCAACTACGCCTGGCCGACCGCCGAGATCGCGGTGATGGGCGCGAAGGGCGCGGTCGAGATCATCTTTCGCTCCAAGGATCCGGCCGAGATCGCCGAGCGTACCGCCGAATATGAGTCGCGCTTCGCCAACCCGTTCGTGGCTGCATCGAAGGGATTCATCGACGAGGTCATCCTGCCGCATTCAACTCGCCGCCGCATTGCGCTGGGCCTGCGCAAACTGCGCGGCAAGAGCCTCGAAAATCCGTGGAAGAAGCACGACAACATACCGCTGTGATCCGGTCGTCCGCATCAACGCGCCACGCAGCGCACGCCATCGAGCGGTCGCTTGCGCTTCGCACCGGCTTTGGCGCAGGGTTCGCACCTCAACTCAAGACAGGTGACGCATGATCCTTTTCCTGACGATGGCCCTTCAGGCTGCGGCGCCTGCCGCCGCCACTCCGCCCGCGCCGCCACCGCCGCCATGGACTCCGCGCATGAGGATGGACCCGGTCACCAACCGTCCGTCGGGCTCTGTTTCGGCAACCTCGCAAGATGGCAACGCGCGGCTGGTCGTCCGTTGCGACCGTCGCGTCGACAATGTCGTGTCGATGCAATTCATTCCGACCGTGCCCTTTGCCGCCGCCACGCCGCGGCCGGTCTCGATAACAGTCGATGGCGGTGCCACGCTCGGCACGAACTGGGATTTCCCGGGCAGGGGCGCGGTGATCTCGGATCCAGCGGTCGTGACCACCCTCACTGTCGCAATCGCCCGTGGCAAGACAATCAAGGTTCATGTGATCGACCCTTCTGAAAAGGCGCTTGATGCCACCTTCACCGGCCCGCCGAGCGAAGCGCCGATCAAGCAGGTTGTCGAATCCTGCGGTTATACTTTCGGTGTCGCGCCTGCACCCGAACCCGCACCGCCCGAGGCGCCGGCCCCGTGAGCATTGGGCGCCTCAATCATATCGGGATCGCGACTCCGTCGATCGAGACCTCGATCGCGCTCTATCGAGACCTGCTAGGGGCGACGAAGGTGCATGCGCCCTTCGATCTCCCGACGCAGGGCGTGAAGGTCTGCTTTATCGACACGCCCAACACCCAGATCGAACTGATCGA
>Ga0105245_10001188_pt1 | contig 23588 bp, 20 predicted proteins | sample KBSM54metaG_FD_81523 | JGI IMG/M metagenome (GOLD analysis project Ga0105245, IMG submission 81523) | Miscanthus rhizosphere microbial communities from Kellogg Biological Station, Michigan, USA - KBS M5-4 metaG | ecosystem: Host-associated > Plants > Roots > Rhizosphere > Soil | place...
CCTCGGCGGGCGAAGCCATGTCCGGGCGGCTGACGATCTCCATCAGCGCGACGCCCGAGCGGTTGAGATCGACATAGCTCTGGGTCGGATGCTGGTCGTGCATCAGCTTGCCGGCATCCTGCTCGACATGGATGCGCTCGACGCCGATCCGTTTGGTCGCATCGTCGGGGTTCTTGTCGTCGAGGCTGATCGTGATCGCGCCCTCGCCCACCAAAGGATGGTAGAGCTGGCTGATCTGATAGCCCTGGGGCAGATCGGCGTAGAAATAATTCTTGCGGTCGAACCGCGACCATGTGTTGATCTGCGCCTCGATCGCCATGCCGGTGCGCACCGCCTGGCGGATGCACTCGCGGTTCGGCACCGGCAGCATACCCGGCATCGCCGCATCGACCAGCGACACCTGGGTGTTGGGCTCGGCGCCGAACGCCGTCGCCGCGCCCGAGAAGAGCTTGGCGTTGGAGGTCACCTGGGCATGGACTTCGAGGCCGACCACGACCTCCCAATCGCCGGTGGCGCCACGGATGCGATATGCTGCTTCAGTCATGTCTTTCGGCCCTGCCTGTGCCGTTTCGGTCTCGGTTTCCGCTTCGGCTTGACCGAAAGCTTCGCCCGACTCCTCGAACCAAATTTGCGTACAAAAAACTGAACAAAGGTGTCTCGGAGAAAGTCGTGGACCAGCCCTCCGAGGAAATCTCCTACCACCAGGCCTCCGGCCGCGCGACGAACCCTGCCCGCTCCTCGAGCGCCAGCCCGGCGTTCAGCACGCCTTGCTCGTCGAGTGGCTTGCCGATGATCTGTAGCCCCAGCGGCAGCCCCGCCTTGTCGAGCCCGCCTGGAATCGACATCGCCGGCAAGCCCGCAAGCGAGCTGGGCACGGTGAAGACGTCGTTCAAGTACATGGCAATCGGATCGGCGCTCTTCTCGCCCAGCGCGAACGCAGCCGAGGGTGCGGTAGGCGTCAGCAATAGATCGCAGCTTTCCCATGCCAGCTCAAAATCGCGCGCGATCAGGGTGCGGACTTTCGATGCCTGGGTGAAATAGGCGTCGTAGAAGCCGGCCGAGAGCACATAGGTGCCGATCATGATCCGGCGCTTCACCTCGTCGCCGAAACCGGCAGCGCGGGTGGCGGCATACATGTCCTGCAGGTTCGCGCCGTCGGGCAAGTCACGCAGGCCGTACCGCACGCCGTCATAACGCGCGAGGTTCGAAGACGCCTCGGCCGGCGCGATGATGTAATAGGCCGGCAGCGCATATTTTGTATGCGGCAGCGAGACCTCGACGATCTCGGCGCCCGCGTCCTTCGCCCAGTCGATGCCCCGCTGCCAGAGCGCCTCGATCTCGGCAGGCATATTGTCGACCCGATACTCCTTCGGAATACCGATTCGCTTGCCCGCCAGGCTGTTCGACAGCCCCGCTTCCCATTTCGGCACGTCGAGCTGAAGCGAGGTCGAATCCTTCGGATCGAACCCGGACATCGCCTCGAGCATGATCGCGCAATCGCGCACGTCGCGCGCCATCGGCCCGGCCTGGTCGAGCGACGAGGCGAACGCAACCACGCCCCAGCGCGAGCAGCGGCCATAGGTCGGCTTGATCCCCGAAATGCCGGTAAAGGCAGCCGGCTGGCGGATCGAGCCGCCGGTATCGGTCCCGGTCGCCGCCGGGCACAACCGCGCCGCAACCGCAGTCGAGCTGCCGCCCGAGGAACCGCCCGGGGCGAGCGGCGCATTGCCGCCGTCATTGCGCCGCCACGGCGAGATCACATTGCCGAATGCGCTGGTCTCATTGGACGAGCCCATCGCGAACTGGTCCATGTTGAGCTTGCCGAGCATCCCGGCGCCCGCTTCCCACAGCTTGCCCGAGACGGTCGATTCATAAGGCGGGGTGAAGCCTTCGAGGATATGGCTCGCCGCGGTCGAGGCGACGCCCTTGGTGCAGAACAGGTCCTTCATCCCGATCGGCACGCCGGCAAGCGGCTTGAGCGTCTCGCCCGCCGCCCGTGCTGCATCCGCAGCGTCGGCCGCGGCAATGGCGTGATCGGGCGTCTCGACCAGAAAGGCGTTGAGCACCTTGGCCTTGCTCACCTTGGCGACGAACGAATCCGCTACCTCACGCGCCGAGAAGCTGCCCGCACGGACACCGTCGCGGATCGCCGCGACGCCGAGATCAGTAAGGTCGGTCATTCGATCACCTTGGGCACGGCGAAAAAGCCATGCTCCGCCACCGGGGCATTGGAGAGCACCGCGTCCCGGACATTGCCGTCAGTGACGACATCGTCGCGCAGGCGCAGATGGTTGGGGATGACGGTGGTCATCGGCTCGACCGACGAGGTGTCGACCTCGCCGAGTTGCTCGATCCAGCCCATGATATTGTCGAGCTCCGGCGCAATGCGCGCGGCCTCTTCCTCGGTGATCGCGATGCGGGCAAGGCTCGCGATCTTCTTCACTGTTGCGATATCGACTGACATGGCCGCGCGGCTAGCAGAGCGCGCCGTCAACGCGCAACCTATTCGAACGGATCGCGCGCCTGAAAGGAGCACACAACCGTCCTCAAGCTCCCGTTGGCAATCTCGGACCGGATCACGATTGCAAGCGCCGCGTTCCTGCGGCACGGCACGTCGCGCTGCCCAATGGAGTTCGAGGCTTGGCCCGGAAGTTCCTCTATATCTTCGCTGTCCTCATCGTGCTCGCGATCGCCGGAGGCTTTGCCTATCGGCTGTTCCCGATGCAGATCATGCGCCTGTCGATGGTGCCGAGCGCGCCGTTCGAGGCGCAGCCGCGCGCCGCGCCCAACGCCTATGCCGATCCAAAGATGTGGCTCGCGCGGCCTGACAAGCCGGGCAATCCAGCCTTGTGGACGCCCCCCGGTTACAAGCCCGCGCCCGCGCCCGAGGCAGCGGTCTTCTTCATCCACCCGACCTCCTATCTGGAACGCGCGCAGTGGAACGCGCCGCTCGACAACCAGGAAGCCAATGACCGCGCCGCCCTGTTCCTCCGCGCCCAGGCGAGCGCGTTCAACGAGATCGGGGCGATCTGGGCGCCGCGCTACCGCCAGGCGACTTTCGGGGCGTTCCTCACCAACCAGGCCGAAGCCGAAAAGGCGCTCGATCTCGCTTATGGCGATGTTGTCATCGCCTTCGACCAGTTCCTGAAAGAGGCGGGCGACCGCCCGATCATCCTGGCCGGACATAGTCAGGGCGCGCTCCACCTGACGCGCCTGCTTCGCGACCGGATCGCCGGAACGCCGCTCGCGAAACGCGTGGTCGCCGCCTATGTCGTCGGCTGGCCAATCTCGAAGACGGCCGATCTGCCCCGCCTCGGCCTGCCCGAATGCGCCACGGCCGATCAGGCCGGCTGCATCCTCTCCTGGCAGAGCTTCGGCGAGCCAGCCGATCCATCCGGCATCCTCGACACATTCGACGCCACCACGGGTTTCACCGGCGCGCCCCGCAAGGGCACGGCAATGGTCTGCACCAACCCGATCACCGGAACCCCGGGTGCCGCCGCGCCCGCAACCGCGAATCTCGGCACGCTCGTCCCTTCAGCCGACCTGGGGAGTGCGACGATCGAGGCGCGGCAGGTTCCGGCGCGCTGCGACGGGCGCGGGCTGTTGCTGATCGGCACGCCGCCCAATCTCGGCAACTATGTGCTGCCCGGCAACAATTACCATGTCTATGATTACAGCCTGTTCTGGGCGAACGTCCGCGCCGATGCCGCGCGGCGGCTGGCGGCGTTTGGGAAATGAGGGGCGCTATCGCTCCAGCTTGTCCCTCACCGTCATTCCGGACTTGTCCTGGCGTTCGAGCTTTGGCTTTCCCCCGGAAAGCCAAGATTGTGTTCGGGGAACACAATCTCGCTCGAACGCATCGCGCCGCAAACACAACAATGGTGGCGTTCGCCGAACCATGGACCCCGGAACAAGTCCGGGGTGACGGTTGGTTTCGGGCCACCTGGCTGCCATGATCACCACCGACCGCGCCCTTTTCCGAGACGCCCTGCCCAACGCCGGTCGTCTGATCGGCCTCGATGTCGGTACCAAGACGATCGGCACCGCACTCTGCGATGCCGGGTGGAGCTTCGCCAGCCCCGCCCTGCTCATCCGCCGCACCAAATTCCAGAAGGACAAGGCGGCGCTCGCCGCGTTCATCGCCGAGCAGCAGGTGAAGGGCATCGTCATCGGCCTGCCGCTCAACCTGACGGACGGCAGCGAGAGCCCGCGCAGCCAGTCGAGCCGCGCTTTCGCCCGCAATATGGAGGATCTCGGCCTGCCGATCCTGCTCCAGGATGAACGCTGGTCGACCCAGGCCGTCACCCGTACCCTGATCGAACAGGATGTTAGCCGCGCAAAGCGCGCCGAACTCGTCGACAAGATGGCGGCAGCCTATATCCTGCAGGGTGCGATCGACGCGCTGACGAGCTGACGATCCTTATGCCGATGGTGCGCGGCGGCTGTTCATTTGCGGCGTCCGCTGCCTATTACGACCTTGGTCGTGGCAGTCTTGCCCCGCGCCGTCCGCTATCGCTGCCGACAGTCCGGACGTGACAGAGTTGGGGAGTGAGATGCGCAAGGCCAGGATGCTCGGAATAGTGATCGCCTTGGCCTCGCTGCCGTCGATTGCCGCGGCGTCGACCACATCGGTGATGACCAGGTTGCCGGACGATCCCAATATCGTGGTCGCCAAGGGCGTCGGCGATGGCCGCACTGACGACACCGCTGCGATCCAGGCCGCGATCGACCAGGCTCATGCCAGGACCGGCGAGGGCATCGTGGCCCTGCCGTCAGGCCGGTATCGCATCACTCGCAGCATTCTCGTGCCACAGGGGATGCGCCTCTATGGCGTCGGCGCGACGCGGCCGGTGTTGGTGCTGGCGCCGAACACGCCGGGATTTCAGCGCGGCGTTTCCAACATGGTGATCTTCACCGGCGGCGACCAGTATCAGGTCGGCCAGATCCCCATTCCGGTGCCTTCCGTTGTGCCGCGTGACAAACCGGTGCGCGATGCCAACTCGGCGACCTTCTATTCGGCGATGAGCAACATCGACGTCGAGATCGGCGAGGGGAACCCGGCCGCCGCCGCCATCCGCTTTCACGTCGCGCAGCACGCCTTTCTGACTCACATGGATTTCCGTCTGGGCTCGGCTTTTGCCGGCATCTACCAAGCCGGCAACGAAATGGAGGACGTGCATTTCCATGGCGGCCGCTATGGCATCGTCAGCGAGAAAACCTCCCCCGCCTGGCAGTTCACGCTGCTCGATTCGAGCTTCGACGGCCAGCGCGAAGCCGCGATCCGCGAACATGAGGCGGACCTGACCCTGGTCAATGTGACGATGCGGAACGCGCCAGTCGGGATCGACATCGACAAGGGCTATAGCGACAGCCTGTTCGGCAAGGATGTGCGTTTCGAGAATATCTCGAAGGCCGGCGTGATCATCAGTAATGAGGACACAAGCTACACCCAGATCAGCTTCCAGAATGCGCTGGCGAGCAATACACCCGTCTTCGCACGCTTTCGCGACAGCGGACGTTCCGTCACGGGCAAGGGTAACCGCTATCGCGTCACCGATTTCGGCTACGGCAAGACCTTGGCCGGCCTCGGCGAGATGGGCCAGTACGAAACGGTGATGAAGGCCGAGCCGCTGGCGGTGATGCCGGCGCCGCGCGACGCGGTGATCCGTGCGCGGCCGCCCCAGGCGGACTGGATCAATATCCGCACGCTGGGTGCGAAGGGCGACGGCAAGGCAGACGATACCGCCGCCATCCAGCGCGCTGTCGATGCCCACCGCATTCTCTATTTCCCGACCGGCTTTTACCGCGTCACCGATACCATCCACCTCAAGCCGGACACGGTCCTGATCGGCCTCCACCCCAATCTCACTCAGCTGTTCATACCCGATCGCCAGCCCGGCTTTCAGGGCGTCGGCGCACCGAAGCCGATCATCGAGGCGCCAAAGGGCGGACATAACATGGTCACCGGTCTCGGCCTGTTCGCAGGGCGGATCAACCACCGCGCAATGGCGTTGCTGTGGAAGGCCGGCGCCGATTCGCTGGTCGACGACGTCAAGATAATGGGTGGCGGCGGCACCGCGCTCGCCGACGGCAAGTCGCAGGATATCTACGCCCGTCCCGGCGGCGATCCCGTGGCGAATAATTGGTGGGACGCGCAATATCCCAGTTTCTGGGTGACCGATGGCGGCGGCGGCACCTTCGCCGATATCTGGAGCCCGGATACTTTCGCCCAGGCCGGCTTCTATGTGTCCGACACGGATACGCCGGGCCATGTCTATGAGCTCTCCGCCGAGCACCACGTCCGCAACGAGATCGTGCTCGATCACGTGCGTCATTGGGAGCTGATCGCGCCCCAGACCGAACAGGAAGTCGGCGAGGGAATGGATTCGGTATCGCTCGAGCTGCGCGATTCGAGCGACATCCTGATTGCCAATTACCACGGCTATCGCGTCACGCGGACCTGGCATCCCGCCCGCATGGCGGTGAAGCTGTACAACTCCACCGACGTCCATTTCCGGAATGTCCATGTCAACGGCGAAAGCGGCTTCGCGACATGCGATGAAAATGGCTGCGCGACCTTTCTGCGCGCCGGCAAGTTTCCGTTCGAGAATGCGCTGCTCGACAAGACCAGCGGCCTCGAAGTCCGCGAGCGCGAGTTCGCACGGCTCGACGTGCCGGCCGGGCGTTCGCAGCCGGCACCGCCACAGCGGCCCGCCTGCCTGCCGGCGGACTCCAGCGTCCGCAAGCTGGAAGACGGGTTCTTCTCGATCTCCGGGGCCGCCGTCGATGCCGCGGGCAAGCTCTACTTCGTCGAGCATCGTTTCCAGCGCATCTATAGCTGGGACGCAGCCACGGGCCTCCAGCTAGTGCGCGACATGCCAACCGATCCGGTCAATCTCGCGGTGGCGAAATCGGGCGATCTCATGGTGTTGTCGTCACTGGGCCCGCAGGCGAGCGTCTACAGCTTCGATCCCGCCAGCCACGATGGCGCCCTGACGACGATCGAGCCGACCCCGACACGATCGCACCCCGATGCGCTGACGCTGCTGCCCGGCAATTGGTGGATCAACGGCGAGTTCAAGGACCAGCTCGATCCCGACACCGGCCGGTTCACCACACTCGCCGAGATGTTCGCCGGCGCCGTCGCCACCCCCAAGGCGCGCGAATATGTCTCACCGGACGGCAGCCTGGCGCTGCCCGCCTTCCGCGTCCTCCAGCAGGGACCGCCCGACCATAACGGTTGGCGCTGGTCGGATTCGCTCGACGCCTATGGCTTCGTCGGAGCGAAGACGGGCGAGCGCGTGCTGGTCAGCAACGAATCCGAGGACACCGTCTACAGCGCCCTGCTCGGCCCGGGTGGCGCTCTCACCGACCTGAAACACTTCACGAACCGCGGCGGCGAGAGCGTCGCGGTGGGCCCCGGCGGCAATGTCTTCGTCGCCAACGGGCAGGTGTTCGCCTACGCTCCGGACGGCAAGCCGCTCGGCCGGATCGACGTGCCCGAACGCCCGCTCCAGCTGATCTTCGGCGGCGCCGATCATCGCACGCTGTTCATCCTGGCGCACCACGCCCTCTACGCGGTGGACATGTGATGCCCGTGCCTGCGCACTGACAAGCCGACGCCCCTTCGGCTAACCTATATGGTCCGATACTGTCCCCCGGGGCGGCCTGGTGCTTGGGGAAGACGCAGACGAGTGGACCCGTTGCGGCGATCTTGATGGTTACGGCTATGTTGTTCCCGTTCCAGGCTATGCCGCAGCTATGGCGGCGCATTAAGCATGTGTGCGCTCATGCGAGCGACAAGATCCCGCCACCGAAACGCGAAACCGCGTGGGAGGAGAAGCTTGAAACGCGCGATGGGCTGAACCTTTTCCACACCCATGAAAACGATGACAATCTGATCAGACCCGGCGACCGGTCACGCCACGCGAGTTGGCCGCTTAGCAACCAGTGACCGGCGTGCCTGCCGATCGCGCCCAACCCGAGCGGCCACTGGAGTTAAAACTCCGTAAGAAGTTAGGCATTAGATGCCAATCCAGTTGAGCAGGGGTGAGCACAGACGATGGCCTATGGCTTGTACATTAAACCGGTATATGGGAAATATCCGAAAGTTGTATCTCTTGATGAGAGATTTGACAAGAACTTCCGCCTAAAAAAGGAATATAACCAGCCAACGAAGAATGAAGATGGCGAAGCCACAGTAGATCGTGATCGCATTCTGCCGAACCATATCCAATGGAAGGATAGTGCGGGTCGCATGGCCCCTGATTTCGACAAAACCCCGGCAATCAATGTTTCAGAAAAAGCCAAGGCCATCATAGACGGGGTAGAGCCGGGAGTTCACCGATTTAGTCCTGTAGAATATCTCTATAGTAAGGGCGCAACGGAAAATCGCTTCTGGCTCCATGTCGAGAATAAGATTGATAGTGTTGATGGCGAGCGCTCTAACATGTTCTTGTACTTGGGTGGCTGGTATCCTGCGCGCGACGTCGTGCGGTTTGACATCCCGCTTCCAGCTCACATCAACACGAATATGCAGTCCAGGTTAATATTTAGCCGCGAAGCCACCGCTCCGTATCATATGTGGTGGGATCAGCATCTTGGGCGCAGCGCAATTTTTATTTCGGATGTCCTAGGTGGGCGTTTCAAAGCCGATGGCATCACAGGCCTCAGGTTGGATGAGTCCGTGGTGGAGTGTGTGTAAAGTCGGCGACCGACAATCAAGCGTTTCCCGATAGGGACTGGAATGTGTGGTTACTGGCGCTGCAGCGTTGGGATGCTATGGTCGACTTTGGGGCACTTGCAGTCATCCTAATCATGGGCGCACAATCTGGTCTAAGCGAACGAAATGGCGCAGTCCTTGACCGGTCGTCGATTCGACTGGCTGAACAGGGGGTAGGTTGTGGCAGGCAGCAAGCAGGCAGCATGGCGTCATGCGTCCGGGCCAATGGTTTTGGCGATCGCTCTGATGGGCATGCCCTCGCTGGCAACAGCGGCCGAACAGAATGCAGTCGCGCCACTAGCCGCGGCCGCTCCGGCCACCACCGCCACCTTTCTGGCGCTGTCCGACATTCACCTCACCGCGGAAAGGCAGCTGCCCTGTAACCCACAGCACCCCGATCAGATCGAGACAAACCCCGCGCTGTGGAGCGCCGCCCAGGCTGAAGCGAAGCAGGTGATCCAGCTCGAAAAGCCGGCATTCGCGATCTATCTCGGCGATCTGCCATCCCACTGCGACAGCCGTCCCGACACCGACGCCGATTTTACCGCGGCGCTCGACGGATTGGCAAACATCGTCGGGACCGGCACCAAAATCATCTACGTCCCCGGCAACAACGATTCACGCACCGGCGATTACGAACCGTTCACCTCCGCCAACGGAACCCCGCTCGACCTTTCGACCGCCTGGAAAGGCAGCCCGGTGCTCAACGCCCAGCCGGGTGACCTGATCGACACCGCCAATGTCCCCAACGGCTATTATTCGGTCTACGCGGTGCAGGCGACCGCCACCGCGCCCGCCTTGCGCGTCATCGCGCTCAACACCAACATGTTCACGCTCAAATATGGCCAGAATGTCCCGAGCACCCAGGCGGACTCCAATGCCCAGCTCGAATGGCTGAACGCCCAGTTGAAGGACGCCCGATCGAAGCGCGAGAAAGTCATCATCGCCATGCACGCCCCGCCGGGCGTCGACGGCTATGGCGGCGGCACGATGTGGGACGCCAACCTCCTCTATACCGGGCAGGATCCGGATCTTGCGCAGGGCTGGGTCCAGAAGACATTCCTGCAACTCGTCGCCGACTATCGCCCTGAAATCACCGGCCTGCTGAGCAGCCACACCCATTATAACGAGATCAGAAGGCTGCGAGACTGCAGCCGGAACCTGCCCAGGCTCGGCGCTTTTACCGAGCTCGACGTGGCGATCCCGGCGATCACCACCGACCATGGCAACAACCCGTCGATCAAGATGTTCAGCTATGACGACCAGTTCGAATGGACCGAGAACCGAACCTATCACGCATCCGACGAAACGGGTGCTGGCTGGAGCACGAACGCGCCGCTGTCGTTCGACCTCGTCAACTATCCCTGCCCTTCCTGCGCGGCGGGCGACACCCTCGCCGCGCGCATCGCATCGCTCGACAAGGCGACGCGGATCAACACTTCCAGAAAGCTCGCGGCGCTGATGATAGCGTGGCTCAAGGTCGGCGCGACCCCGCCCGGAAGCCCCGGCAAGTACATGCTGTCGCTCGACGTAACCTGCGAGGTGCCGAAATAGGATGGCGCCAGCGCCCCATATCCTCCAGAGCGCGACCGATGCACTGAGGCGTTGACCGGCGCGAGGGATGTGGGACGAGGGACATGAGTGCACCGCAAACCCTGGACCTGAAATATCCCAGGACCTATCACCTGCCGACCTCGCCGGGCCTTCAGAACGACGATCGTCGCCTGCCCAGCCTCACCCCTTTTGCCGGCAAGCGTGTCATCGTCACCGAGAAGATCGACGGCGAAGGCACCACCATGACGCCCGCCAAAACCTATCCGCGCTCGCCGGACGGGCGCTATCATCCGTCGCGTGACTGGATGAAGGCCTTTCACGCGCGGCGCGCCCGCGACATTCCGCCCGGCTGGCGAATCTCGGGCGAATATGCCTATGCCCGGCATTCGATCATCTATGCGCGCGATCTCGGCAATGCGCTGCCGAGCTATTTTCTGGGCTTCGGCGTCTGGGACGAAAGCAACACACTCCTGGGGTGGAACCAGACCATCGAGATTTTCGACATGCTCGATATCGCCCCGGTGCCGGTGCTGTACGATGGCCAGTTCAACGAGAAGATGCTGGCGCGCATCGCGGCGTCGCTCGATCCGGCCACCCAGGAAGGCTTCGTCGTCCGCATCGCTGACCCGATCCCCTATCCTTCGGGCCAGGGCGATGCCGGCCGCTTCTTCCAGAGCGTCGCCAAATGGGTGCGCAAGGGCCATGTCCAGACCGACCAGCACTGGCTTCTCGCGCCGGTCATTCCCAATGAACTGCGCGAAGGTGTCGATCCGACACCCTGAGGCCGGTTTGACCTGAATCTTCCAACGGAGGCCGCCATGCGCGCCGTAATCTTCGACATCGACGGAACCCTCGCCGACGTCGCCCACCGCGTCCATCATCTCGACGGGGACAAGGACTGGGCCGCTTTTTTCCGCGACATGCAGGACGATCGGCCGATCGAGCCGATCGCCGAGCTCGCGCGCCTTCTCCACAAGGCGGTGGAAGCGGGCCATGGACTCGACGCAGTCCTGATCGTGACCGCCCGACCTGATCGCGAGGACTGGCGCCGCACGACACTCGACTGGCTCGAAGTGCATGGCATCCCGCATGATCGCATCTATTTCCGGCCCGAGGGCGACATGCGCCAGGATCATCTGGTCAAGGCCGATATCCTGCAGCGCATTCTTGATGATGGCTATCAGCCCGTGCTTGTGATCGACGATCGCCCGCAGGTCGTGCGGATGTGGCGAGACCACGGCATCACCACGCTGCAATGCGCCCCCGACGAGCAGGGCGCGAGCGCGGACGCCGGGCAAACCCTGCTGCACATGCTGGTCGGGCCCTGCGGAGCCGGAAAGTCGACTTTTGCCGCCGCCACCTACAAGCCCCATGACATCGTCTCGACCGACGAACTGCGCCTGCAGCTCTACGGCAATCTCGGCCATTCTCCGGAAGCGCTCGCACGCGTGTGGAAGCTTGCCCATGGCCTGATCCGGGCCCGGCTTGATGCCGGAGTGTTCACGGTGCTGGACGCGACGAACTTGCGGAGTGAGGATCGGGCGCGTGTCCTGGATCTGCTGCCACGGGGAGTTTTCGCCCGATATGTCGTCATCGACCGCGATCTGGACCGCAAGATCAAGGAGCGCGGCTGGCGATCCGAAGAGCTCGTCCTGAAACACCACCGCCTGTTCCGCGCCGAGGAGAAAGCGATCATGGCCGGCGACGGCCATTCTTATGTCACAGTGCAGGACAAGCGGAGCAGGTGATCCAGGCCAGGCGGAGCACTCTTTTCACAGGCTCGTCACGAGCAGGTCGTGCGCTGGTTGAGGCATAAAGCCCTCGTCCAGCCGACCCCGCCCTTGACGCGGACCCTCATGAAATCGTGCGAGCAGCCCAGAAGAATGACTTGCTGGTCGATATCCTCCGAGGCGAGAATCTGCTTGCTCCTGACATCGTGATCCGCGCGGATCGGCTCGCCGTACACCAGCCCGTCAGCGCCCAGGACCGAACGGTGCATATAGCCCTTGCCCTGGAAGATCGTCTTGCTGTCGTCCCCGACCCGATCCGCACGATCAATCAGGAGCCAGTCGCCCGCCTGCCCCACGATATGGACCTCGATCCAGTCATCCTGGTCCGGGGAGGGCAGCGTCGCGACGACATCGCCGCCCGGCGCCTTGCGCACATGCGTGCCCTGAGGATCCTGATCGATCACGCTCGCGGTTACATTGCATATCTCTGTATCGGCCGCCTCGAGCGACCCGCCCCAAAACAGGAGCAAGGACGCGGCGTATAGCTGGATCCTCATGGAGCATTCTCCCGACAGGCCGGACCGGCCCGCCCTGGTGCCCAGCATGACCTTGAACGCCGATATCCGCAATCTGCGGAAAGGAGCGCTCCTCGGCGGAGCGCGGCGGCAAGAAACAGGGAAGAAAATAATCTCCTCTGTTCTTTCCCGTTATCGCGGGGCAACAAGGAAAGAATCGATCGTCACGGGAACGCTAACACGCCCGGGATCAGCTCGTGTCCTACGTGCGACATTACTGGTCGTCGCGGTTACTCTTTCGCTCTTTCCGATCAGCGGCGCGATATCAACAACCCTGTAAAACTACTGATGAACAATGTTCGCGATCGTGCGTTATAACGCGGCAGCCGTTTGCGCTGCATCGTTTCCGACGCAACTGCCTCCGGCGCAGGAAAACGCAATGGCTAGTAGCTACAGATGCATTTGCAGGCCGGAATGCCTGGGCGATCATATCCATTTTTCAGTCATGATTCGTGGCATCAAACAGCACATCTTCGTGTCCGCGGCATCGGTGAACTATGATGCGCGACAGCGATTGAGCAACGACGAGGCCGCGATTCACGTCGAGCAGAATATGCGGCGCTTCGTGGACGCCGCGCGAGCAAAGGCCGGCGATGGAGCGCCGGTATCCATAACGCTCGATGAGGAGGATCGCTTGTTATCGGATACCGATCCGGATGCCTCCCTCGCCCAACCGCGATCCGCGCGCAGGCATTAATCCGCTTCGCGTTTGCTCGACGGATGCAAGCCCTGCACCGGCGCGCCGATCACGCGGCGGCGCTCCTCCGCGGCGCGGCGCATGAGCTCTCTGGGTGAGCTGAAATAGGCCAGCGGCGTCGTTCCCATATATTGCTTGAAGTCACGGTTGAAATGCGCCTGGTCATAATAGGCCGGGTCCATCAACTCAGCCAGCGGACGGTCCGGCGCGTCGCGCACCGCACCCAGCGTCCGCAGGAAACGTTGCCGTCGCAAAAGACGCTTCGGGGTGAAGCCGAAAACCCGCAGGCAGAGGCGGTGGAGCGCACTCTGCGATATCCCGACAAGCTCAGCGAGATCGCGGACTTCGCAGGCCGATCCAGACACCAACGCATCGTGCACGCGGATCACCAATGTCTCCCTGCGGCGCGCGACCCGGGCGCGACGCAGCAATAGCCGGTCGAGCAGCGCGAAACGGCCCGCATCATTCTCGCAGGCGCGCAATGACTCCACCAGCGCCTCATCCGGCACGCCCAGCGCATCGCCGAGCGGCATGACCCGGTTTGCGATCGCGCTGGCATCGCCGCCAATCAACCGCATCCAACCCACCGGCGTCAGGCCGACGCCGAGCAGTGCACCGGCGGAGCCGGAGAAGAGGCGGGCGCGGTCCGTCGGGCCGAACAAAGTTGCCGGCGGGCCGGGAACCAGCGCGCAGCCAGCCGGGTCCTCGATTGCCCAGCTGCCCGACAGGATGAAGCGGATATTCACCCATTCGGGATGGAGATGGTCAGTGAGTGGGCCGGGAGTCTCGACGATGACATAGGCGGTTACGAGATCGCGCAAGCCCGGATCAGGCAGCTGAAATCGAACATCTGGCGCGGCCCGGGCACCTGGCGTCGCTTCATCGACCAAGACTGGCGCTCCCCCAAGCTTGCCCCTCGCCGACCCGACGATCGCCTCGATATCGGGCATCCTTCGGTACGGCTGCTGACAGGTCTGTCGCCTAAGTCGCCCGGATGCAACCAGAACGGTGGTAAATTGCCAAATCGATCTGCTGATCACCCTTTCTCCGGCATCTTGCGCCCGGCCCCCTCCCCCGCTACCCGATCCCTTTAATGCCAGCCTCAGATCATCGCCCCGCCGCCCAGATCAAAGGCGGTGCCGTTTTTCCGCACCGGCACCTGACCGGGATCGACGGATTGCAACCGCACGAGATCATGTTCCTGCTCGACGAAGCGGAGCAATGGATCGAGGCGAACCGCAGCCGCGCCAAGAGCGACGAGCGGCTCGAGGGCCTTACCCAGATCAACGCGTTCTTCGAGAACTCGACCCGCACGCTCCTCTCGTTCGAGATCGCCGGGAAGCGGCTGGGGGCTGATGTCGTCAACATGCATGCCGCCCAATCGAGCGTGAAGAAGGGCGAGACGCTGATCGATACCGCGATGACGCTGAACGCGATGCGCGCCGATGTGATCGTCATACGCCATATGAGCTCGGGCGCGGTGCGGCTGATAGCCGACAAGGTCGATTGCCCGGTGCTCAACGCCGGTGACGGCAGCCATGAACACCCGACCCAGGCCTTACTCGACGCGCTCACTATCCGCCGCCGGCGCGGTTCAGTCGCCGGGCAGCGCGTCGTGATCTGTGGCGATCTGCTCCATAGCCGGGTCGCGCGTTCGAACATTCTTGCGCTGACCGCGCTCGCCGCCGAGGTCCGCGTCTGCGCGCCCTCGACGCTGATGCCCGCAGCGATCGAGCGGATGGGGGTAACGCCCTTCACGGATTTCGATGCCGCGCTCGACGGCGCCGATGTGGTGATGATGCTCCGCCTGCAGACCGAGCGTATGTCAGGCGGCTTCGTCCCCTCAACTCGTGAATATCATATGCGTTATGGCCTGACCCTCGAACGCCTCGCCCGTGCGAAACCCGATGCGCTGGTGATGCACCCCGGCCCGATGAACCGCGGCGTCGAGATCGATTCGAATGTTGCCGATCACCCCTCGCGATCGGCGATCACCGAACAGGTCGAGATGGGCGTCGCCGTCCGGATGGCCTGCCTCGACATACTCACGCGCCGGGCGCGCTGCGTGGAGGGCTGGGCATGATCCGCGCCTTTTGCAATGCGGCGCTTGTGCCCTCCACCGGCGAGATCGCCGCACTGGTGATCGATGCCGAGAAGATCGTCGCGATCGGGCAGAGCGACGTGCCTGACGGCACCGAAACCATCGATTGCAGCGCATTCGGACGATCCGTGTTGATCGCGCCCGCGATCATCGATCTCGGCGTGTTCGCGGTCGATAAGGCAGCTTGCAGAGCGGGCGGCATCGTCCGGGTCGGGCTGATGCCCGATCAGTCGCCGGTGCTCGACGATCCCGGCATCATCCAGCGCGCCGCCGATATGGGCAAACCCGACATCTGGGTTCACCCGATCGCCGCGGCGACGCGCGGCCTCGCCGGTACCGATCTCGCCGAAATGGCGATCGCCCGCGATGCCGGTGCCCGCGCGGTCGCGACCGGGCGGCGCTGGATCGCGGATTCAGGCGTGATGCGTCGCGTGCTCGCTTATGCGCGGGACTGCGATCTGACCGTGATCGCGCACGCGGAGGATGCCGGGCTGGTCGGCAGTGCTGTCGCCACCGATGGCGAAACCGCGACACGGCTCGGATTGCCCTCGGCACCCGCAAGCGCCGAGTCACTCGCGATCGCGCGCGACCTCCTGCTCGCCGAGGAAACCGGCGCGCGCCTTCATTTCCGTCAGGTGACGACCGCCGCCGGTTTCGAGCTGATCCGGCGCGCCAAGGCCCGCGGCCTGCCGGTCACCTGCGGCATCACGCCGGCGCATCTGTTCCTGTCCGATATCGCGATGAGCGATTTCCGCACCTTCGCCCATCTCTCGCCGCCGCTCCGCAGCGAAAGCGATCGTCAGGCGGCGCTGGCCGCCGTCGCGGACGGTACGATCGACATATTGTGTTCCGGCCATGATCCGCGCGGGCCGGAGGCGAAGCGCCTGCCTTTCGCGGATTCGGCGCCGGGCATGGCAGGCGCGGAGACCCTCCTTGCCTTGTCACTGGGTTTGGTGCGCGACGAGGTGATCGAGATCGACCGCCTCTTTGCGCTTCTCGCCACCAATCCAGCAAAAATCCTCGGCCTGGACGCGGGCAAGCTCGCGCCCGGCGCGGCCGCCGATTTCATGCTGCTCGACTGGGAAGCGCCATGGCAGATCGACACGGATCGCATGGCGGCCAAGGCCGGCAACACGCCGTTCGACAAGCTTCCGGTTCAGGGCAAGGTACTGCGCCTGTTCAAGGGCGGCACCGAGCTGGTCTAGCCCTTAGCGCGAAGCGAGCTGGCCTTCGGGGCGAGCCCAGGTCGCAACCTGGTCGCCGGCGGCAAGGCGCACGAAGCAGGTGCCGCCCTTCGCCTTGAAGCTGCTGCATAGTGCAACTGCGTCAGCGCGAGCGAGGCCACCGACCGACAGACGGTAGAATTTGCCGCTCTGCGACGAGTAGCTCATGCCCGAGGGCGTGTGCGCGGTGAAGCTGGCGTCACGGCGTGTCGCGCGGCCCCAGGCATCCTTGGCCACGCCCGCGCTCTCGAACGCGCCGAGCTGCACGACGTAATTGCCCTTGGCGGCCGGATGCGCCGATACTGGCTGAGCCGCCATATGGACCCGCGCCGTGCCCATGGGCGCGGCAGTGCGAGTCTTGGTGGCCATGGCGACGGGCAGGCGCTGCACGACTTCCTGACGCGGCCCGAAGACCACGTTCGAGAATGCGGGTGCCGGAGTGGCAGCGACCGGTGCGGCGGCGACAGCGACGCTGGCCTCGGCTACCGGAGCGACTGCGGCCGCATCCTGGGTGGCCACCGCGGCATTTTCGGAAAGGCTTGGCGGGGTCGGCTCGACTGCCTGTGCCGCCAAGGCGGGGCCATTGCCGTTGAGCGCCAGTGCGACCGGCTGACCGGGATCCATCACTGGCGTCACGCCGAGCAGGCTTGCGACCTGATCATAGGCTGATTTCGGCCGCGCGAACGCCGCCCATTGCATGATCCGCTGATCGACCTCTTCAGGCGAAACATCGACGGCGACCATTGTCTTGGCTTCCTGCCAGCGTCCCGCGAGCGCCAGGCTGAGCGCGAGATTCTGGCGTGTCTTGGCGTCGGCATCGGGGCTGCGCACCGCAGCGCTCAGCAATTCGACCGCGCCGTTGGGATCGCCCGCCAGCGCCATCGCCAGTCCGCGATCGCTCGCCGAAATGCTGTCAGTGTGGGCATCAAGCGTCTTGTGCGCAGCGCCCCAATCGCCGGTTGCGATCTGGGTGAGCGCGAGATTGAGCGCAGCCTTGCCGTTGCCTGGCTCGAGTGCGATCGCATCAGCATAGGACTGGCGCGCCGAATCGAAGCGGCCGGCCTTGAGATAGGAGGTACCGAGCAGGACGCGGAACGCGGCAACCTGCGGGCGAAGCCCGACCGCCGCCTCGGCATGCATGACCGCCACCGAGATCTGGCCCTTGGCGAGCGCCTTCTGCGCCTTGCCGGCTTCGGATGCGGCCTGCCGTTCAGCGCGCGATTCGTCGCGAGCGCTGGCGAAGGCCATGCCGCTGATCTGGGTCGCAGCCCCGGCGAGGGTGCCGGCGAGCGCGATGGCGGAAAGCCCAAGAGTGATAGCGGCCCGGGTTTTCATCGGTATTCCCCTGTTCACGTCAACGTCCGGCCTGGGTTGGCAACTGGCGCGCCAGTTCATCCACCTCGGGCAGGGATTGCAGAAAATAGTCGAGCGCTTCGGTCACCAGGACCTGGGCGGAGACATTATGGAGCGCGCTCGCGAGACGAAGGCGCAGGTGACGATCCTGGTCGAGCCGCAGCGTGAAGGCAGCCTTGCCGCCCTTCGTGTGCGTCTCCTTCGCGATCCGCCTGGCGGTCGCTACCGATACCGGCCTCGACTCGATCCTGGTCTCGGCTCTCGCCTCAACCGGTGCGGGCCTGGGCTCAGGCGGCGTTGGCATTGCCGCAACCGGCATTGGCCTTGGCTCAATCGGCATGGGCCTTGGCTCAATCGGCATCGGCGCGGCCTGAACCGGCATGGGCATGTCGTCGTCGAGGGGCGGCCTGATCGGATTCGCGGCAAGGCCGAGGCTGGCATATCCCTGTTCGGCCTCGCCTTCCTCGTAATCCTCCTCATAGGCCTCCTCGACCTCTTCCTCTTCCTCTTCGTCCTCGCCTTCATAGCTTTCGGGCTGGTACGCTTTGGGCACCTGCGGCTCATATGCCGCCGGCGACTCGAATTCTTCCTGGAGAGCCTCGCGCTGACGCAGCACCGGCGGCACCGTCGGGGGAGCGGGATAAGGCTGCTGCGACGGATAGGCCTGTTCCGGATAGGGCTGCTGCGGCGCATAACCCAGCCCCGCCGCTATTTCTTCCTCGGTATGACCCATGTCGTTCCAGCCGAGGTCGTCGTGCTGCCCCGGAGGCGCGCCGAAGCCGCCAAAGCCCTGCGGGCGCATGGCCGGCCGCGCGGTACCCTTGCGGGCGAGCAGCGACGACGAAAGCGACGCCAGCGGTTTCTGTCCGAACGCGGTCATGACGTCAGCTCACCACACGGCGGCCGAAGCCACCCATTGCCGGGCGCGGGACCGGAAAGCCGGTCTGTTGCACGCCGGGCGCCGTAAATACGGTGCGGCGGAAATTCTTCTCGAGCCGGTCGGCTATATAGGTCCAGAGCGCCTGGACCTCCTGCGAGGAGCGGCCATTGGCATCGACTTCCATCACGGTGCGGCCGTCGATCATCGAGGCAGCGAAATCCGTGCGGTGATGAAGCGTGACTGGCGCGACCGTGCCGTGCTGCGACAGCGCAACCGCGGCTTCGGAGGTGATCTTCGCCTTGGGCGTCGCGCCGTTGACGACGAACAGCAAAGGCTTGCCGGCCCGTTCGCACAAATCGACGGTGGCGCCGACCGCACGAAGATCGTGCGGAGACGGTCGCGTCGGAATGACGATCAGCTCGGCCACCGCGATCACGCTCTGGATCGCCATCGTAATGGCGGGAGGCGTGTCGATCATCGCCAATTTGAAGCCCTGCTGACGCAGCACCTCTAGATCGGCGGCGAGCCGCGCGACCGTGGTCTGGGCAAAAGCGGGAAACTCGCTATGCCTTTCATTCCACCAATCGGACAATGATCCCTGCGGATCGATATCGATCAGGACGACAGGGCCGGCACCAGCCAGCTGCGCCTGTACGGCGAGATGTCCGGACAAGGTAGTCTTGCCCGATCCGCCCTTTTGTGATGCCATCGCGAGAACGCGCATGTGCCCCTTAAACTCCCTCGATCAGAGAGGCTGAAATGGCACGCGACACGTCAAGAAGCGGTTAACGACGTCAAAATTTTAGGGGCTGCACGATTTAACCGATTTCATGGCGTCACCCCAGCCCCCGCGGGACAGAATGAAGCCTAACGAAATCTTTGCCAAAACCGCTATAGAGGTCATTATCATGCTCAAGTGAGCAGCGGGGATAGGACGAATCTATGCGTAAGGCGCTTCGGCCGGCGGCTCTTGGCCTTGCCGGCCTGTTCATCGCGGTCTCGGGCGCGGCTTTCTCTCCTGCCTTTGCCGATGTGAAGGCTGGCGTCGATGCGTGGAGCCGGGGCGAATATCGCAAGGCAGTGGAGGAATGGCGTCCTGCCGCGATCGCGGGCGACGCCGATGCCCAGTTCAATCTCGGACAGGCCTATAAGCTCGGGCGAGGTGTGCCGGTAGACATGGCAATGGCGGAAAGCTGGTACCGCAAGGCAGCGCTCCAGGGCCAGATCGAGGCCGAGGCAAATTACGGCCTGATACTGTTCCAGAATGGTAAACGCGAAGAGGCTTTGCCCTGGCTCAACAAAGCGGTGGCGCGCGGTGAGCCCCGCGCCCAACTGGTACTCGGCACCATGCTCTATAACGGCGATGGCGTCATGCGGGACTGGCCCCGGGCTTACGCGCTGATCGTACGCTCGGCCGCCTCGGGGTCACCACGTGCGTCCGAGGTCCAGGCGCAGATGGATCAATATATCCCGGCCGAGGACCGGCAGAAGGGGCTGATCCTCGCCCGCGACTATGAAGCGCAGGCGCAGCGCCCACAGCTGCCGCCCGAGATTACGGGCCAGGGCAGCCAGGGCTCCATGCGTGGCACCGATCTGCCGCCATCCTCCTACGCGCAGAATGGCGGCAACCAGCCTGGCGTCGATTCACCGAGGCCGCAGCCAACGCGGCCCGTGGTTGCGGCGCGCCCGGCGCCCCGCCCCGAACGACCCGTCACGGTCGCAGAGGCACCAGCGCGCGCGTCGCCCCCGGCCGGCCGGGCGTGGCGGATCCAGTTCGGCGCCTTCCGCGACGAGGGTAATGCAAAGGCATTATGGGCGAAGCTTCACGGTCAGGTCAGCGCGCTGAGCAGCCTCGAACCCTATTTTCTGCGCAATGGCGGCGGGTTGACCAAGCTGCAGGCCGGGCCGCTGGCATCGAGCGCTGAGGCTGGGCGGATTTGCACCTCTGTTAAGCCGACCGGCACGCCCTGTGTTCCTGTCGCGCCCTGACCCCTTTTGCTAGTCGGGCCAGAGGGTTTAGCCCCTCAGCCACTCTCCCCGTGCGATGCCCTGCGCATAGAGCAGTGCCGTCAAGTCATTATGATCTACCCGAGCGTGTGCCGCCGCCGCAACGATTGGTTTGGCATGGTAAGCGATGCCTAGTCCTGCGCGCCGGATCATCGCGAGGTCGTTGGCGCCATCGCCGACCGCCAGGGCAGCTGCCGCGGGCAAGGCGCGCGACGCAATGGCGTCGAGCAGGGCCTGCTCCTTGGTGTTGGATCCGACGATCGGCTTGGCGACCGTTCCGTCAAGCTTGCCGTCGGATATCTGCAGGCGATTGGCAATTACCCTTTCGAAGCCGATCCTTTTCGCTATCGGCTCCGCGAATCGCGTGAAACCGCCCGATACGAGAATTGTCGTTGCACCCCGTGCTCTCATGTGATGGACAAGCGTAACCGCGCCTGGCGTTATCGTCACGCGCTCGGCGAGACAGCGCTCGATCATCTTCTCGTCCAGCCCCTTGAGCAGCGCAACGCGCGCGTCGAGCGCGGCTTCGAAATCGAGCTCGCCGCGCATCGCAGCCTCCGTGACGGCGGCGATTTCCGCCTTGATCCCGGCATAATCGGCCAGCTCGTCGATGCATTCGACGGTGATCATCGTCGAATCCATGTCAGCGACCAACACGCGCTTTTCGCGCCAGAAATCGGATTGCACAACTACATCGACGCCGGGAAACACACCTTCCAGGGCAGCGCGTGCCGCCTCGGGATTCAGCCCGAAATCAATATCGGCCGCGAATCCCTCGTCGATCCAGACATGAGCCGCCGGCAGGCACCCGGCCTGGTCGAGCCGATCCCGCGCGGCGGAAATATCGCCCCCGCTCAGGTTTCCGGCTGCTATCAGCGTGGCGATGAACATGGATTCTCCCCGGCAGAAGGTGGCGCTCATTACAGGGCCGACCGCGAGCGGCAAGTCCGCACTGGCAATGGCTGTGGCAGAGAAGCATCGCGGCGTCGTGATCAACGCCGATTCGGCACAGGTCTATGCCGATCTGCGCATATTATCGGCGCGACCCAGCCCTGAGGATGAAGCGCGGGTTCCCCACCGGTTGTTCGGCCATGTCGACGGCGCCGACATTTATTCAGCGGCGCGCTGGGCGACAGAGGCGAAGGCGGAGATCGCGCGCGCTCGTGAGGCTGGGCTGTTGCCGGTCCTGGTCGGCGGCACCGGCCTCTATCTGCGCACCCTGCTCGACGGCATCGCTCCGGTCCCGCCGATTGATCCGTCCATCCGCGAGTTGGTGCGCGCAATGCCCGTCGCTGATGCACATACTGAACTGAGCAGGCTCGATCCGCCCGCCGCAAACCGGCTCGCGCCAGCTGACACGACCCGTGTCGCCCGTGCACTGGAAGTGATTCGCTCGACCGGCCGCCCGCTCGCCGATTGGCAAAAGGCCAAGATCGGCGGGATCGGCACCGAGATCGATTTGATGGCCATGATATTGCTGCCTGATCGCGATTGGCTGCTCGGCCGCTGCGACGCGCGCCTCGAGGCCATGTTCGCCGGCGGCGCGATCGAGGAGGCCCGCGCGGTGTTGGCCCGCACCGACATTCTTCCCGCAGCGCCGGTCCGCATGGCGATCGGCGTGCCGGAGATCGCCGGGGTGTTGGCCGGTACCTCCACCGTGCAACAGGCCCTCGCCCAGGCGCAGTTGGCCACCCGCCAATATGCCAAACGACAATTTACGTGGTTTCGGAACCAACCACCCGCTATGTGGCACCGCAGCGACGCGACAGAAACATGCGCCGCACTACAGGAATTTGTAACTAGATTCCACTACGAGACTTGACGGGCAAATTTTCAATCACTAACGGCGCATTTCCTGTTGCAATATTGCGCCGCGGAAAAAGAAAGACGGACGATGACGGAAAAAAGCGGAGCCGATATCCTGGTCGAGGCGCTGTGCGATCTCGGCGTGGAGATCGTGTTCGGCTATCCGGGCGGCGCGGTTCTTCCTATTTATGACGCCATATTCCGGTCCGGCCGGATCAAGCACATCCTGGTGCGCCACGAACAGGCAGCGACTCATGCCGCCGAGGGCTATGCGCGCTCGACCGGCAAGCCGGGCGTCGTGCTCGTCACCTCGGGCCCGGGCGCGACCAATGCCGTCACCGGCATCACGGACGCGCTGATGGATTCGATTCCGATGGTGGTCATCACCGGCCAGGTTCCGACCGCGCTGATCGGCACCGATGCGTTTCAGGAAGCCGACACGGTCGGCATCACGCGCCACTGCTCGAAGCATAATTATCTGGTGAAGGATCCCGCCCGGCTCGGCGATGTCCTGCACGAGGCGTTCCATATCGCGACGTCGGGCCGCCCGGGTCCGGTCGTGGTCGACATCCCCAAGGACGTCCAGGTCGCGAGCGCGCGCTATACGAAGCCCGGCCCTATCCGCCACAAGACCTATCGCCCGCAGGTGAAGGCCGATCAGTCGCTGATCGAGCAGGCCGTCGACATGCTTGCGGCGGCCGAGCGGCCGATCCTCTATACCGGCGGCGGCATCATCAATGCCGGCCCGGCAGCGAGCCAGTTGCTGCGCGAACTCGCGCGCATTTCGGGGGCACCGGTCACCTCGACCTTGATGGGCCTCGGCGCCTTCCCCGCTTCGTCGCCGCAATGGCTTGGCATGCTTGGCATGCACGGCACTTATGAAGCCAATTTCGCGATGAACCAGGCCGACCTGATCATCGCGCTTGGCGCGCGCTTC
>Ga0105245_10001191_pt1 | contig 23539 bp, 49 predicted proteins | sample KBSM54metaG_FD_81523 | JGI IMG/M metagenome (GOLD analysis project Ga0105245, IMG submission 81523) | Miscanthus rhizosphere microbial communities from Kellogg Biological Station, Michigan, USA - KBS M5-4 metaG | ecosystem: Host-associated > Plants > Roots > Rhizosphere > Soil | place...
GCGTCCGCCTGCAGCCCGCCGGGGGTCTGGACGAACCCCTGCAAGGATTCCCGGTCGAACCGGGCGACTAAAACCTTCTTGTTTGCTGCTGCAGCCCTTCCAAACAATTTCGTGAGTATTGTAGCAGACTACCGCCTTCGAAGGGTTAACCGTCTGATTCATATAGATTTCAACATGGCTTCGAGCTTAAACTTCCCGCATCTGTCCCGCACAATTCTCTGTATTTCGCCTGCATCGCGAGCACGGTAGCTTCCCGCCGCTCCGTCGACGGCTTCACGTAGATGCTGGTCGTGTCGATCCTCGAATGCCCCGCTTGCTCCTGCGTCTCGAAAGCCGTGGCGCCGTTCTCGCTGAACCAGGTAAGGTGCATCTTGCGGAACACATGCCATCCGGCGCCGGCGAACTTCAGCTTGAGCCGCTTCAGGATCGGCGTGAGGTAATTCGCCAGCAGTTCGCAGTCGGTGTACGGATCGCCCTTATGATCGCGGAATACGAGCTCGTCTGGCTTCCCGCGCAGTAGGGCGTACCCCTGGGTCAGTTCGCCCAACGGCAGCACCCGGAAGCCCTTGGCGCTCTTGGGCTCGTCTACGTCTCCGCGGCACTGGCGCTCAGATACTCGAATGAATCCGGCCGGATCCACGTTCGCCCAGCGAAGCCCGAGACATTCGGAGATCCGCATGCCGGTCCATACCAGAGTTTCGATGATGAGCCGCACGTCGCTGCGAACCGACATCAGGATCGTCTGAAGCTCGGCCATCCCCCAAATCCGCTTCTCCCGTTCGCGCGTGCTTGGGAGTTTCTTCAGCAGGAACGCGAGCGTTACGGGGTTGGCCGTTTCTAGGTATCCCCAAGTGGTAGCAAGATTGAATATGCTGCCCAGGACTCCTCTAACGCTCTTCCTTGACAGTGGCGCAATGTCGAGTCCCGTAATAAATCGGTGAACATCTTCTGGCTTGATATCACACAACTTGTCGTTTCCGAAGTAAGGCTCGATGTAATTCCGTAGGATCCGGTCATAGTTTCCCTGCGTCGTGGCTCGAAGATCCGTCATCCAGCGTTCCCGGTAGAGCTTCACGAACTCACTGAATGGAATCTGCGACTGGATGGAGTAAACCTGCCCATTCACCTCGCGCAGGATCTTCTCGCGTTCGCGCATGGCCTGCCGTTCGGTCATCTCGGAACACAGTCCGATAACGTGCCACTTCTCGCGCTTGGTCTTTTTCGCCTTGCCGTCCACCATCCGAACTACCTTGATTCGATAGCGGATGTAGTACTCTTCGCCTTGTTTGCCAAGCCTTTTCAGAAGTTTGGGGTTCTGGTATTCGCGCCGCGCCAATGTGGAGTCCTCCAAAATGGAGCGATATTGCCCCATTCCAGAGAACGATAACGAATCCACCGACGACAATGGGGCGCGATTCTGTTTCACCGCTGTTCCGCCCCCGCGGTGGCCGTGGCCTTGGCGATCACGGCATCGCATTTAGCAAGCAGGACCGCGAAGTGCTGTTCTGATGGCGTGCCAGCCGTATCAGCGCAGCATTCGTCGAACTCCCGGCGTGCATCCTTCAGCGCTTCAAGCAGATCCGGGGCAGCAGCTATCAAGCGGGCGTTGGCTTTCGCCTCAGGGGTTGGGTCGGACCCTCCTGGGTAAATTTCTCCGATAATGTAAATTTTGTCAGCGAAGATCGACCATCCCTTGTGATTCTCTGATCCACTCAACTTTTCGCATGCTCTCCACGGTCCTGGTGTGTGACTCATCCCCTCGCCCTCCTGCGCTCGCGATCCCGCTGGGTCATGCTGCTGGCTCCAGAGTCACTTCGGTGCGGGGATTCCACCTCCGCCACCAGTTCCGCAACCTACAGGCCCAACACGTCACCTTGCGACTCTGGAGTTGCCGCAGTTGACGCTTCTTTCGATGATTAGCCGCCCTTGAATCCCGCAGTTGCAGAGTCAGTGCGGCGATCTTGTCATTCAGCCGTGCCTCGACTAGACCAGCCTTTCGCATTGCCTCCAGCATCACTGGATCGACGCTCGCGGATATTCTCAAGTTTGCGGTGCGGCCTGGTTTGTCCACCTTCTCCCGGCGGTCTCCAGGCACGCCACGAACGCCGAACAGCCCGAGCGTGCGCTTCAACTGGCGCAGTTGATTGCTAGCGGCGCGATAATCACTCGGCGTGCAAGCCATCGTGAAAGTGCGGCCATTGGGGAATTTGTAGACGAAGTGCCGCTTTGTGCGCGTCAAGATGGCGCCGTGTTCGCGTAGCAGGCGAACTACTTCGGTCTCTGGATTTACCGATGCGCTCACCTTCCCGCCCCCTCCAGCCACTCCACCACCGACGGGCACAAGTGCCTCATGCCGCCCTCCGATCCCGGCGCTTGCGCTCTCGGTAGCGCTCGGTGTCCAGCCGATTGCGGCAGGTTTTACACGCCCCACAGAGGCACGACACACCCTCGCGCTTTCGCTTCCCCCGCGCGATCCGCGATACCACCGACTGGTCGACGCCCCACCGGCTTGCGATCACGCGATGCAGAGAGCCCTTGGCTAGCTCGGCGCGGATGCCGGCTATCTGATCGGGGGTTAGCCACAATCCGCGGCTCATCGTGCATCCACCAGATCGAATCGCGTGTACGCCTTGAAGTGGTTCAATTGCGTGTAGGTCCCTTGCGGTCCGTAGCGATTCTTTCCGAGCTTCAGCCAAGTCTTGATTGGGCCGCGTTTCAGCCGGCCACCGTCCGGTTCGGCTTTCGCCGCCTTGAAATCTTCCCCGTCATAATAAAGCAGCAACACGCAGGCCGCGTCTTCCTCAATCGCTCCGGACCCGCGGCAATCGCTAACCTCCAGTTCCCACCGTTTATCGCTCGAGTTGGACCGGCTGGTTTGCGATATCAGCAGGAGTGGTACGCCGAGCTCGGCCGCGATCCCCTTCGTCGCCCGGGAAATCGCGGTGAACTTCTCGTAGTCCGACCGGATCTTGCCGGTGCTCGACATGAGCTGCATGTGGTCGACGATGACCAAATCCACCTTGCTACGAGCCTTGATCCGCGTCGACTCCTCAGTCAAGAACTCCGGCGTTACCGCGCTTCGGGTAGACACCCACAGCGGCGCCTTGCAGAATTTGGCCGTAGAGTTCCGGAGCGCTTCCTCGGACTGCGCCAGTAGTGGCGCGTCATCGTGATACTTTCGCAGCCGGCGGAAGCGGATAGGTCCACCCGGGCGTCGATCGCCGCGAGCCTCTGGAATACGTCCCGGTGTCCCATCTCCATCGAGAAGATCAGAACCCCGCCGCGGCGCTCGAGCGCGGCAATTGCGAACTGGAGCCCGAGCGACGTCTTACCCTGCCCTTGGTTGGCCGCGATCACGTACACCTCACCAGGGCGCAACCCACCGAGGCTGCGCGTCAGCCCTTCGAAGGGGGTCGGCAACCCCTCGATTTCTACCGTCTTCCAAAACGCCTCGTACCCGCCGGCTTCCTGCAGGACTTGGCTGAACGTCCGGAGGTACTTGTCGTTTTCGTGCGGAACTTCGGTCACGAACGACCATTCCGGAGTCCAGTCCTGCGCTTGGTCGTAAAGCTCGTACAGATCATCGACCGTCTTGCCGGACGCCAAAAAATCGCTGACGTCGCCCTTCAGCGGCAGCCCGGGCATTTCCACTATCCGGACCGAGTTGGCTACCGCGTGAAGGATTTTGGCTACCGATTCGGCGTGCTTCCGGCCCGGTTCGTCGTTATCCGGGAAAATCGCGACATCCTTGCCGGCGAAGTACAGCGCTAGCTCCGGCTTGAAGTTTCCGGCGCCGCCATTGTTGCAAGTGGCGACCCAGCCGGCCCGGGTGAGTGCAATGGCGTCCTTCTCGCCCTCGGTAACGGCGATTACGGCCTTGGACGCGGCCACCCGCGGGAGTTGGAAGGGAACCGGTTTGGACTTTCCCAGGCCCCATATCCAGCGTCCGGGCTGACCGTCTACCGGATGCCGTTGCATGAACCGCTTGCCGGTTTTCCGGACCACCTGGTAGAGCAGCTTCCCGGACTCGTCCGTGTAGTCGAATGTCGCCTCTACGTCTCGGTCCTGCCACGACGGCAGCGGCCGGCCGAGGATCCGGAACACTTCCGCCTTGGCCTTTGGGAAGTCGACGCCGCCGAGCTCCATCTCGAGCCCGATCACGTCCCATCCCCGGCTGCACTGGCTATGGCAGAACGCCATACCGGTTGACGGATCAACCGAGAAATTCTCGTCTCGGCCGTTGTGAACCGGGCACCCCCCGCGCCACTCCCGACGGTCCGGCTGCGCCATCGCCGGTACGCGGTGTTCGTAGTACGTCGAGATTTCGTGAGCGGTAAAGTCCATTTCTCCTCAGTCGATTAACCCGGGGTTCATGTGGCCTGGGCGTTCAGCGGGCGACGGACTGGCCCGGGCTGGCGGATCTTCCCAGCGGCCCTTGGTCGGCGCCAGCCAGTTGTCGAGCCCCTTAGCGAACTCCCCGCTGTCTTTCGTCCACTGCTCGGATTCACAGTAAAGGGCGTGGTTTGAGTCGATTAACAGCATAACCGGTCTGCGTTTCGCGGTCGGTTGTTTTCGCAGAATCGCCTTCAGCCGGCTCAGAACCTCGCTGCGTGGGCACCGCCTGGGCGCCGGGTGGCGCTGGTGAATCCGCGTGGCTATCTGCTCGAGCTCGACATCATCCACCCCAGGGATTTCCGGAAGTGCGGCAGATCGCTCCTCGTCCGTCAGGCCAAAAGTCTGAGCTGCAAGTTCGTCTGCCCCGGCGAAAGCCGGAAAGGTTTTATTCGACTCCGACTCCGACTCCGACTCCGAATAGGCGGGAAATTCCCGCGCCATGCGGGAATTTTCGGTAACTCGCGGATTTTTCCCGCGCTTCGCGGAAATCTCCGGCGGATCTGGATATTTACTCTTTTGCCCTGGACGGATTCGTTGACCGAAGTTATTGATTTGTAAGTATGATTTACCACCAATGCGGTACAGGGTCAGAAGTGGATAAGAACCGTCGTTAGAGTGAACGGTGGTTTCAGCGCACTCTTTGACGGATTTCAGAACATCTTCCTCGGACCAGCGATCCAGTTGGTGGGCGAAAACTTTGGCGCGAATCAGCCGCGGAGAATTCTCGTACCGGCCGAAGTCGTCGACCTCGAGCATGAGGCGCCGGTACAGGTTTTCACCCCTCCACGACAGGGAGTTGATAGCCTCGCTGTCGTTTATCCCTTGGCGAACTATCCTGGTCGGCATCCTATGTCCCGAACCTTTCGGCCCGGGAAGCGTTCACCGCGGCCTGATACTTGATCGAGAAAAGCGGAATCGCCAGATCCTCGGTGGTGGCTCCGGCCATGTCTGGATCGCCCCAAAGCCTGCGCTCGAGGTAGGCGTCGCGGTGCCGGTGGATATCGAGGCTCCATTGGTGCGGCTCGGCAACGATTCCGGAGCCGGTATCAGCCGGCACGAGGCCAGGGTATGGGTGATACCCGGGCGGGCCGTCTAGCATCAGCAGGTTCTTGCGGGTGACCGCTACGAATGCGGCTACCTTGTCTTCCTCCGCAGTGAGAAAGGTTGACGGCTTAACTTCGGCGAACCAGCGGACGTCGGGAAGATAGAAGTCCGGAAGATACCGTCCGGCGGATCCAAGGTCGAATCCTTCCGGCTCGTATTCGAACCGCAAGCCGAGAGTCGAGAAGAAAACGGCAAATCGCCCCTCAAGTCGACTCCGGAAACGGAACCCTTTCCAGCGTGTCTCTAGCGGTTGGATGTCGGCGCGCGAAGCGCCTGGAATGGTTTTCATTTGGCCCCCTCAGAGCCGGGTGTGGCGGTAAGCTGAGGGCAAACCGCCAGTGACCCGCGAATCGCGGCAACACCAGTAGCGAGCTGGAAAACAGTTGCTCGATCCATTTTCAAGGTAAACGAATTTGGACGCAAGGACAAAATACGCGAATCCACAGTTATGTTTTTTACCCTAAGACTCCACCACGCCCGCCACCTCCCCCGAGCTGACTCAGCGTGATGGACTCCTCGAGATCCCGACGCGGGCCGGGACACGAAAACCTAACCGTTCATCTCGACTTCCGCCAAAATCTCGCGCTTCAACGCGCCCACCTTGTCGTCCTGAAACTGCACCTCGCCGTGGAGCGCGACAAGCCACAACCTGTCGCCCTTCCACTTGTCGGGATTCATCGTCGCGTGCAGCGCGCCAGGCCCGCAGAGTTGAAGTGGCCCTTCGATCTCTTGCATGAGCCCCGGTCGTGCCGCTTCCTTCTGCTTGCCGCCGTTGGATGGCAGCCCGTCCTTCGATGACTTCCAGAAGGCCAGGAACCCGACGTGCGATTGAAATTTTGCCAGCATCTTCGCGGCGATGATCTTCCAATAGCCGGAGCCGTAGCCGTCGCCGGAGCCGGAGCCGTCGCCGTAGCCGTCGCCGGAGCCGGAGCCGTAGCCGTCGCCGGAGCCGTAGCCGTCGCCGGAGCCGTAGCCGTAGCCGTAGCCGGAGCCGGAGAACGCTTCCGTCCAAGCCGGAAGCGTTCCAAAGATCACCACTTCGCGTTGATCCATTTTTGCTCCGCCTCAGGCGAGACCAGCGTTACTGAAGTGATTCCGTGAAGCGCCTCAATGTCTGCCGCCGGGCCAATCTTGCAGTTCGGTCCCATAACTGCGAGCCCCATAAATCCGCGCAGATCCGAGGACCAATAAACGCAGAGCCGCGCGGCTCGCAGTTTGATGGTGCTTCCTCCAGTCTCGGTAGCGTACCCCGCGAACACGCCCTTATGCGCTGTCGTAACTAATACGAACCGCTCTTTTTGTTTTGTCGCCATAATCTCCTTTTTCCCTAGAACCGCCACCGTGAAAGGTTGAAGTACGGTGGCGCTCCTCGGGAGCCTGGGCCGGGCACGTATCCCAGGCACGCCGAAACTTACGCGGCTGCTGGCGGCTCGGTCGGCGGAGCTCCGGGCGCTCCGGGATCGGCGGCCTGTGCCGTTGCGGTCAGCCCGTCCACTGTCGTTCCCAGCGCCGTGATCTTCGCTGTGATGGCGTCCACCGTGGCATTCGGAACTCCGGCCGCTTGCAACTCAGCGGCGACCTCAGCCTTGAGATCAGCGATCGCCGTGGTCAACGTGGACCCCAGCGCGCCGATCTTCGTTTCAAGTGATGCCTCTGCGGCCAGTAGATTGGCCCCAGAGGTGTTAACTGTGCTCATGATTCGTTCTCCTTGGGTTTGTACTGCTTTCAAAATTCGTGCTTCCATCGCCGCGAGATCGCCCTTGGTGGACCATCGCCAATTCATCGCGCCCTCACAATCCGCAAGTCGATATTGGGGTAGCAGGCTTTCAGCAGCTTCAGCTTGAGCCTGTAGACCGCAGTTTCGACCCCCTTAACCTCGTCGTAGCGAAAGCGTCCCAGTGCCAGCTTTACCTCAAAGTCCAGGATCATCTTGCAAATGAAAATACCGTTTACGTAGATGCGCTTCACCACCTGTGGAGTCCATCCGAGGTTCTGGCCGGCCTTTTGCTCAATATCCAACTCTGCCGCGTGTCGTGCCTCGGCCGCCGAATCGTACATGCGACCGGCGTACTCGGTCTTACGCGCACCGTACTTGCGGTACGGCAGCGCAGCGGCTCGGCGGACGGTAGCGGTCATGCGGCGTTGCGTTTCTCGCATGCCTCACATGGTTGCCACTCGGCGGCGTCATTACAGACTTCCACTAACTTGTCGACCATCTCTTTGGTCCAGCCGTCCTTCGGGCCCAGGTGTGCGATCTTGCGACCTTCGCACTCAATTTGGAACCCTTCTGCGGTCATGTAGTAGGCGACCATCTTTGTACTCCTATAAAACCTTGGGCATGCAGAAGTAACGGTATGAATCAATTCCACTGATGCGAAATTCGCACGTACTCTTTCGGTCTGTATACAAAAACTCAATGTCGCGGTCTTTGGCATAACGCAGAAAATCCATCATGAAGAAGGGATTGAAGAATGCTGTCATCGGCTTCCCGTTGCTGGAAAGGTAGGGGATTCGGTCTTGACCTGATCCATCTCCGCTTTCCCGCGAAGAAACACACACGCCAGCTTCGGCATCCCCGAGGTCCATCGCTATTGATGGCAGCCTTGGATCGATGAATAGCATCGCCCGTTCAAGCGACTGCCTCAGATCCGGCGCGCGTAACTTCACGGAATGCGGATACGATCTATTCAGCAGGAGGGTGTAGTTGGGGAATCCACGCGAGATCTTTTGGATGGTGATGGTGCGGTTACCCGCCACAAATGAGGCGCATCGGTCGTCGTCGTAAACCTCAAGAGATCCTTGACTGAGGGACGCCACCCGCAACAGCGACCCCGCCGATTTCTTGCTCATCAAGATCCGGCACTCTTTTAGGCATTCGACGTTTATCGAGGCAACTGGCATGCGCCCGTGATCCATCGCTACAAACGTCAGCGCGTGGTTTGCATCGACACATAGATCCTTGCTGCCCGAGCGCCCTTCTTCTTCGCTGATCGACGGCACGATGCCGTTAAGGGTCGTCGCAAGCTCGGAACATTGGATCGCAGCGAGCTTGCCCTTGGCTACCGGGAACACCGGGAAATCTCCAGGATCGAGCAGTGGCATCTTTGCTGTTGAGGCTCCGCTCGTGATCGTTGCCCACGTCTTTGATACTGAAATGGATACAGGAGCACCGCTCGGAAGACTGCCGACGTAGGCCGCAAGACGCTTAGATGGAAAGCAAAAGCTACCCTCGGTTTTAATGCTAGCGTCTACCTCTGAATGGATCGTAGTTTCACAATCCGTAGCCATCACCGAGAGACCGGACTTAGAGGCGGCCAGTAGCATCGTGGAGAGAATCGGCATGGTCTGACGTAGCTGGACCACTGAATCGCAGAGGGCCAACTCGGCGGCTAATTCGTCGCGCCCGATTTGAAATTCCATTACTCCCGTACCTCCTCGGCCTGCCGCGTCTCACTCTGCCGCCGCGTGGGGTTGCTCCAGCGGTCCATGAACGTCGGCCCGGCGTCGCAGCACATATCCCAGGCCGTCTTAAGCACGCGCTCCACGATCGCCAGTAGCTCGATGGTCATCCGTATCGGATTGACCGCAGTGAGCAACCAAGCCGCTCCACAGCCTATGAACAGCAGCGTTAGGAAAAGGTCGGCGTTCATGCGGTCAGAAGTTTCCTTTCATGTCCTGGGTCCAGCGCCTCGGGGTGCTTGGTCTTCATGTGCTCGGCGACGTTCGTAAAGGTGCGATTGCAGCAAGTGCACACGCCGCGATGGATGCGGTTTTTAACGCGCGTGGTGAGGCCCTTCTGAACGGCTACTTGTCGCTTCAGTACCTCGGCTTCGTGACGGGCTTCGTTGATTCGAGCTTGAGCATCCAGGACGCGTTGTTCGGCCTGCTTGCGGAGCTTGCGCTCCTTCTCCTCGTCGCTTTCGGATACGAAATGCTGTTGGTGCCCGTTCGGGCAATAGAAATAAGCATGATCGTTCCGGCGGTCTTTCATCCATGATGAGGGAGCCGCGAAGGTTAGTCCGCACCCGCCGTGACAGCAAGTTGTCGTATCAAATGTGACGGTCAAATCCATGAAACGGACGTACTCCTGGACGCTGACTGCTGAATTACTGATTTATTCGGCACCGTGAACGATGCCCAACAAATCCCTCCTGAAAATAGGGGCCAGCCTTCGCAATAGCCGGCCCCGATCTAGCTCGGAGGAAGCTAGGAAGCCTGTGCCGCTGATCCGCGCGACTCGGCGATGCTGCGCTGATCCGGCTTGGTGCGACTCTTGCCGGCGTCTGAACGGCGAGCGCGCGGTGCCGGCGCGTTCATCTCCAAAAAGACCCGCACAAACTCAAGCTCTGCGGTCGTGAGATCGCGGCAAGCCTTGATCGTCTCCATCGATACGCTCGACGTGAGTACGGTCTTGACCGCCTCGGTTCTAATTGGCTGCTGTTGGTTGTCCATGCTCTCCTCGTTGTGCGGCAAGAATCATCTCGCCGTCTGCCTCTGAAAGAAATTCGGGATACTCGCGCGGCTGCTCCGGCTCTGGTCGGATGAAAGGCCCGAACCTCTGCTCCAGCTCGACGCGCTTCTCCAGCATGATCTTCACGAACAAATCGAGCGCCCGCTTTAGATCCGCTATGAATTCCTCATCCCTGGGAACGCGAATCGGCGCGATTATCAGCTTCGGATGGTACGCGAAAATGTCCACGTACTTGCGCCCCGTAATCATGAGGCGTCCCTGGAGTTGCGTCATGTACTCCTCGCCAAGATCGCCGGTCAGCGCGTACCCAATCTGGGTTTGGATTAGTGGCGCCTTAATTTCTAGGTCGCCATCTTCACCGATGAGGCGATCCGGAGAGCAGCCCATCATCCCTGCATCGTCCGTGCAAAACCCGCCGCGCGTCGTCTCAACTTCCATCAGCCCTTCGTAGGCGCGCACAGCTTGGTCTTCGAGATCCTGGCCTCTTTCCATCCATTCGGTCTGGTAGTCGGCGTTCTCCACTGATTCGCCCGTCATCCACTCGGCGAGCAAGCGATACATCAGCGGCATCGCCGACTTAGAGATATCGCGCTTCTTCGGGGTTACGATCTTTCCGAATTCGCTAGAGCAGGGGATTCCGAGCCTCATGCGAATCCACTCCGGAGTGTTCTGCTCGATGTCGTGCCAGATCATCAGTAAATCACCTGGACGTGGCGCACGTGGCCGAGCATTATGCGGTCGACAACCTTCTCTTCGCCTTCGGGGATGACCTCAATCAGGTCTTCGATGATCTCGGCGCGGATCTTGGCCTTGTGCTTCTGGTCGGCCTCGCGCTTGGACCGTGCGTCCTCTTCGGCCTTACGCTCGGATTCGATCCGCTCGCGTTCTCTCTGCGCTGCGGCTTCCGCTTCACGTTTGGCCTTTTCCTGCGCGGCTTTCAACTGTTCGGCAGCGCGTGCGGCCGCGATCTTCTTGTCCTCTTCGGCTTTCTTCTCGGCGGCGAGCCGAGCAGCCTCGGCATCCGTAGCCCGCTTCAGCGCGGCGATCTTTTCATTCTCCTCGCGCCTGCGGGCATCTTCCGCCTCGCGCTGAGCACGTTCGTTCTCCAGGCGTACTCGCTCCGCTTCGGCCTCGACACGTTTACGCTCTGCCTCAGCGGCTTCGATAACCCGCTTCGCTTCCGCATCGGCCGCTTCCTTGGCTTTGCGCTCGGCCTCAAGGCGTGCCTTCTCGGCAGCTTCCGCCTTCAGCTTCTCGTCGCGCTCTCGCTGAAGCCGTTCGGCCTCTGCCGCCCTGAGTCGTGCAAGTTCGGCTTGTTCGGCTTCGTACTTCTTGCGCTTAGCGATCGTGGCGCCCATGTACGCCACTGTGTTCTCGCGAACGGTAGTGGCGCGCATGGAGAACTCTTCCCAATTACGATCCGGATGGAGGGTGGCGTAGTCGGCAAGATACTGTTCGAGCAGTTCGGCACTCATGTCCGGATGCGCCAGAACCATATTCACGAGTCCCGAGATTTCATCCAGCGCTTTTTCATGTGCTGCCACACGAGCGGCTTCTTTGTTCTCGAACTCGGTCAGCGGCCGGCGGATCTCTTCAGCGAGAGCATCTAGGCGCTCCAGGCTGCGTTTCCGTTCGTCGTTGACCTTCTTGGTGGCCTCGCGCCATCCCTCGGTGAGCTTCTTGCCTTCAGCGTCCAGTGTGGTTTTAGTCCGGACAACCTTGTATGCCAATGATCGGATCTCTTCGCGGCCTGACGCCGTCGACGGGTCGGTGGGTATCGCCCGAACCTTTGCCTCGATACCATCCAGAACCGCATCCAGCCCTCCCTGGGTGAATATCTGGACAGCATTCTGCGCATCAACTACCGCCAATTCCAGAGCGGGGGTGCTGCGCTCAAACTCTTGCTTCAGTTCGTCAGCGATTGTGTTCATTTTGCCCGCTCCGCAAGCTGCCGACGTTTCGCGACTAGGAAATTTATAGCAGCCTGGTACGCGGCCTTCTGGATGTCGCCCACCGCTTTGTAGCCGATGAACTCCAGGAACTTGACGCGATGCTCCTCCCCGATCTCGTGCAGGATGTCCTCGATGTTGTCGCGCTGTTTCTCGGTAATGGCAGATGCGGACTGCCCGTCGTCATCTTCGCCGATGAACCGGAGATTTAGCATCATCTTGGCGACGTACCGCTGACCGTAGGACGTTGAGCTACCCACGGCCTGCAGGGCGTTCATGTTCATCCCGCCGCTACGGGTGGATACTCCATCGGGGGGAAGCCAGATCTCCCCGCGCTGCGAGTGTCCGCCGACATGGGCCAGATGGCCGTATGTGGGAATCAGGCCCTTGTCGTTTGCCGGACCAGACGAATAGGTGAGCGTGAACCCTTCAGCCTCTAAGATCGGGTCGATGATTTCCTGGATGTCATCGAATGAGGCGTACTTGTTCGAGTGCCCCTTGGTTCTCTTGGCGATCGGCGGGAACTTCAGCCGCTTGAACGCAGCCGTAAAAGCCTTCTCTGCCTCGCGCTTCTCCGCGCGCTCCAATAGCTCGAAGAGCTGGACGGCATTCTCCACGCTGGAGTTCTGCGCGGCCTGCATCAAAACCGCTATCGTTGACGGTTGCCCGGTTGCGAGCGCGGTATCTTCGGTTCTGATTACTTCCGTGCTCATCTGTCTCGTAACCTCCTGCCCGTCGCGCTATCCCCCGCGAGCCCCCACCCGATCACGAACACCGCGAGGCACACGAGCGCGATGGCACCCGCCAGAATCGCGTAGGGCGCGTACCACCACGCGACGAATGCGTTGACGTAGCTCATACGGCGGCACCTGACCGGAAGTCCTTCTTGGCCTGCTCGATTGCAATAAAGCCGTGGCACTGGTCACTGAGGCCAGCAGTGCACGCCTCGCCATATGTGCTCAAGGTCGCATTGCAGTCCGCACATATCGACGAGTCGCCGAGCGAACGCTCCACGAACTCGCGTTCCGCCTGCAGGCGCTTAGATACCTTCATGCCGCCCTCGCTTTCCGCCGCGCGAGTTCCTCGTCGGCCTGATCGGGCCAGCCGGACCATGCGGGAAACATTCCTTGCCGCGGATGATCGTCGATAACATAGCGCGTGGGGTTCAGCTTGAGAACCACCTCTAGCGCGTCCTCCAGCGACGTGTAGCTTGTCGGGAAGAAGTAGTCGTCCCGCTCGGCCTCGCCGTCTGTGCCTCGAACGTACTGCACGCGTGCGATGGTGAAGCGGATCTCAGCCACGATGCCCCCATGTGATAACGCAGAGCCAGAAGCAGAGCACCATCAGGAGTTGCGCCGCGAGTCTCCACCTCCGCGCTTTACGCGTCGCCGAATCGCGATCGCGGCACGCAACGTCCAGCCACTTGAAGATCTCGACCTCACTCTCGCCGTATTCCTTCTTCAGCGATTGTTCGCGCTCAGCGGCGAGATCTAGCGATAGCTGCAACTTGCCCAGCGACCGCATGTAGCCCCGCTCGCGATCGGCGACATATGCGTCTGGCGCGATCCGGCTCAGATCCTCGGCGAGATCCGGCGCGCGCTGGGGATCGATGGTGATCTTGAGGCCGCCCGGCAGCAGGCCCAGCTCGGCGCTCAGGCGATCGATCGCGGCGTCGGACCACTCGGCGTCGATCAGCGGGCGAAGGGCTTCGAGATCGCGCTTTGTGGGTCGGGGGTATCTCATGCGGCCTCCGATTTCAGGAACTTGCCACGGCGCGAACGGCGTTGGTCGTATTTGCGACCCTTCGCTATGCAATCGAGTACGTTATCGCGTGCGTTTCCAAGGAAAAGATGGTCAGGATTAACACAAGGCGGGTTGTCGCACTTGTGGAGCACCATGAGTCCCTCGGGGATTACGGAATGCAGAAGCAGCCACGCTGCCCGCGATGCAGCGATATTTACGCCTGGACCAAGATGAATCTGCCCGTATCCTTTGGTATTCCTTGCGCCAGTGAAAACCACGCATTTCTTGGTGCGCCTGGTTTTTTGGGAAAGTGCCAGAGAAATGCGCGAGTATGCGGTGAAGCCGTTTATGCGGGCCTCTCGAATGACCTTGTTTCTCAAGCTGCCCGCCTCGTCTGGAGTTCGTTCGTAACGATCTCCCACACTTCCAGTGCGTTTAGGCCGTACTGTGCGGCAATACTCCGGTAATGGCGACCACTACGCGCAGCGGCAACAATGTTGGAGCGGAAGTCCTCAAGGCGGTAACGAACTGGACTGCAACTCCCATCTGGCGTGTTTCTCGGAGGTTGCGGGTCGGTGCCGTTTACTCGCGGCTTAAAAAGTAGGATTCTACCCTTGCCGCTGCGCGAATCGGAGGACGCGGGCGGACGTGATGGGGTGGCGCTGACTGTCAACGCGTCACCCCCGAGATCTTTGGAAATTCTAATACCGTTATGCGGCATGGGTGTTCTGCTCCTGCAAGAGTTGAACAGCCTTACGCTGAGCCGCTACAGCAATACGGGCCGAATCGAAACGGCCCTTGAGCCACGCAGACATCGTCGTCTCGGCAATCTCTAGTTCCCGAGCAAGCGATGCTGCTGCACCGCGATTCTTACGGAACACCGCCCTGATCTCGTGACGTTTCAGGACCGTGTTATCAGTCTTTGTCATACTGTAGGAGACTTACAGTACACATCCTACATGTTTGCATGTAACCATGCAAGCAGAAAATGCATGGAAGCATGCAACTGGTTGACATGACTGAGAAATATCCCGCTTCGGAGGAAATGCGGAATATCCAGGTACGCGTGGATACCGCACTTTATAGGCGCGTAAGAGCCGCGATGGCCCACTCGGACGATAAGTTCCAAAGCTTAATCGTCAGACTGTTAGAGGGGTACGTCGGCGAGACAAGTACGGCAGGTACCGCCAACCAGCCAGAGCTAGAGCGGAAACGCTCGACTCCTAAGGCCGAGCCCCCATTGCCCGCGATTCCCTCCGGTATTAACCTGAAGAGCACACAAGTTACGCTGTACCGGGAGTTGGCCGCAAAAGTAGCCGAGGTGATTGCAAGGGGTAGTTCGACTCTTGTGGCGATCATGGCGGCCGGCATCCGGGTGGCGCACGGTGAACTGCGTCCGAATCGTATTAAGTCGGAGGATTCGCTTGCTGCCCATGTCCATGCCCACCCGCCCGCGTCGGCGAAGAAAGACGCAGCCCGTTGAGGCGGTGACTCAAATGGAACTTCAACAACTTGCAGACATCGACGCGTATCTTAACGTCCTCCGCTGGTACAGGAAGCGCGCGGGGTTCAAACTCGCCCGGCGTATTGAGCATGGCGCGCCAGTGGAGGGCGGGATGAGGCGCGCGATCCTCAAAGGCGGGCAGCTGGAGGTGCGGTGATGCTCAATGCCATCTTTAGGCGCGTGCCTCGCGGCGGCTACTGGGAGTCGCTGTTCGCGTCGGTGCGCGCCTATCGGCGATTCGCCGGCGGGGAGTGGTATCTAGTCCAGGAGCGCTCAGCGGGCTGGCCGATATCGGGATGGAGCCGGTATCCGGCGGGCGACGGGCTGGAGGAGGATGAGCTCGCGCGCGAGTGGTGGCCGGGTTTGTGGCGCATCAAGCGGAAGATGGGGATGGAGTAGCTAGCGGCGATTCGTCAGCGGAGTTGCCCAGCGGCAATTAGCCGGAGTAAACGGGCCGCTCGGGTCGATACGCTCAAGCGCTGCGCCGGGAGGCGGCTCACCCATCTCACCCATGAAGTCGGCGTGCAGGCGCAGTTCTTTTGTGAAATCGTTCAGTGAATCCAGCACGCGATGATAGGCCGCGAGCGCCGTACTGCCAGACTGCACCCGTAACTTGATCGTTGCTTGCGCGAGCACCTGACGGACTTCGCGCACTTCCCTCACTACGGCTTCTACGTTCGTCATACTCCCTCCATCTTCCCAGCTTTCCGGCAGCAGTCGAAAGAGCGAGCACGCGCGCGGGTGAGCGTCGAGGCGCCACAGGGGCAGCGGTCCTCCGATTTTGGCCGGCCCCCATTCCGGCCGCCGCTCGGATTCTTCCGCTTGGCGGCATTCCGGCGCCCCATCTCGGACGCCAGAATGTTATCGGGTACGGTCTTAATGTCGAACGTCGGCGACCATTTACGCACGGCGCTTTTCCTTGATGCGCCGAACGATCTCGCCGGCTATCTCTTCGTCGGTAGTGAACATGCAATCTGGCGCTGAGCGAACCGCAGCGATAGCAGCCTTGACCCACTCGAACGCCTCGCGCATGTCGCTCTTGAGGTTCGCGCCGTTGTTTTCTGCCATCCGTGCTGCAACCGCAGCAACCTTGCCGAACTCTCCGCCGGCGTGCCCAGCGCGATCCGTCATCAGTTGCGCCCAGCGCTCGGAAAGCAGGGCTTTGACGTTTGGCCCCATCGGGGTTGTGTCGGTCATAGTTTCTCCACGTCGTAGTTGCCGTCGACATCCACTACCAGTATTAAGCCGTGGCGTTTCACGGCAGATTCTATCTGACCCATTGCTAGCTTTACCTTGGCGTACTCCACGGGTCCGGGTTCGATCAGGGGTTCGATAGCCGCATCTGTCGGCAGCATCCCGGAATCGATTGCGGCACGCAGCGAACGCCCAAAGAATCGTTTCAACCCGCCTTCATTGATTCGGACTTCATAGGCAAATCGCGTGCCGTCGTGTCCGATTCCGATAGTGACGTACTTCTTTGCTTCAACCCAGTTAATCCGCTCGGCATCGGTAATCAGTCGCTGCGCGTAAATCTTTCCTGCTGCACGGTCTCGTGCGGCTTGTGACGGCAAGGGCGGCCCGTCATCGATGTCGGTACGCATTCCAGTGCAGCCGCATTCCGCGCCCAGCCGCTCGACGTAATGTGTACACGGGTTGCCGGGTTCAGTGCCGACTCCGCCGTGCCAGTGTCCGCACGCTTGGCAGATATTCATGCTCATGGTTCATACCTCGGCAGGTCCAGCGTAATCCGCATGCGCCTTCCCTCGGCTTCTCCGATGGATACCTTGGCATCGAGTGCGCAAACTAGTTGACCGTGGCCCATGTCTTCCAACACTCGGACACATTCCCGCAGGGCCTTGAGTAAATCCGAGCGCTCCCTCAAAATTACCGTCAACGCTTCCGTGTCGTTATCGCTTAGGTCCCATGTGTCCTGACCTTCGGCCATCATCTCGACGCGGGCGATTTTCTCGGCATGTGTTTCGCTCATTTGCCCTCCGCTTTATCGATAGCGCGTCGGAACTTTCCAACATGTTCGGGAGCGAGCTTGTACCATTCATACGTGGTGATGTCGGGGCGATCTAAGAACGCAAGTGCATCTTTGAGCGCCGCAAGCAACATCGGCGCTGCCGCATATAGGGGCCAGTTGTCAATGTGATCGTCAAGCGAATGCTGCCGACCGCATGCGAAGGAAATGCGATTCAGTTCCATCGGGCTTGGGGATTTGTCGGGGAAGTGCTCTGCGCAAAGGGTGCATTCTTCTGGTATTGCTAGCGGCTTAGTCTTCATCGTCATAGTATTCTGGCTCCTCATACTCGCGGCAGATCTCATCGTAAAAGCTCTTATCGAATCCACAGAGCGTATCGTCTGGATTGCCGCGGCACAGATCGTCAGGGCAAACGTGGCCTTTCTTGGCTGACTCGCAAAGCTCACGCCTTGGCATTTGCGGTTACCTCGCATTCTTGGCAGTGACGTTGCAGCGGTGGTCGACCGCTCCACATGGCCGGCAACAATCGAACATGCCCACATGAAAGTATCTGGCGGTTTCCGTCATTGCGCGCCACTCTGCGGAGGAAGTCCGCGCGGTCGATGCGCTTCGGCTGATGTCCTCCAAGAGCGCGCCACAGACGCTCTTGGTTGCGCGGGCTGCGTCGCGTTCTCATTCGGCAACTCCCCAGTGAACGCCTTCCATGCCGTAATTGTCGCGGATCTCCGCTTCGGACATGCCATCTTTACGAATCCACACGATGCAATCGAAGCAGATTCCGTACCCCGTGTCCCGGTTCCACCACTGGCGGCCGCGCGTGGCGTTGCCACAACAGCAGCAGCCAAGCTCTTTTACCGGCTTCTCGCACTCGTTGCACGCGCGCCCATTCGGGGCCTCAAGTATCGTGTCCTCAGTGTAGGGAACGCCGGCGGTAGCTTCGCGCATCTTGCGGATTACGGTATGGCCGCAACTCGCGCGGACTTTGAACGGCTTCACGCCTTCGATTAGCTCGGCCATCGCTAGTTCCTCCCCGCTTTGAGAATCGAATCAACCGCGCCAAAGATGCGCCGAGCGCTCGCTTCCGGCACTTCCGAACCGCGATACCAATTCTGGATGTAACCGCGGGACTCATCGAGCCCGCCCAGGTTGAGCGCTGCACAACACAGCATGGCCGTGGCTTCCGCTTCGAGCTCGCGAATGTCTTTGGGTGTCCGCTCGCCCATGTCGTTCAATTCGCCCTCGGTGGTGTGGCCTAGAACCACATGCGCCATTTCGTGGAGTAACGTGCGCTCCGGGTGAGCAGCGATCGGCGATACCGCAACCTTGCGCGCGGTAGCGTATCCCTGGCAATTGCCGTCCAGGTGGGCGAACTCAACGCGCTCGATGTTGAGCGCAGCCAGCGCGGCCGTGAAATCGAATCCGGGAACCTCGGGAACGTATTCGGCGCCGTCGGTCTGTGAGAGTACGAACCAATTCGCGCGCCACACGAACCGCGTGTAACCGATTTCGGCCGGCTCATCCTGCCCGGTCTCTTCGTTGTGCTTCGTGCCTTGGCGCTTGCCGGTGACGGGCATGCAGAGCACGATGGCTTTCTCGCCCTTCTTTACAAATCGCGCCTTTTCCTTCCAGCTAACGAAAGTGGCGATTGGCCCGGGAGCGATACCGCGGGACTCGCATTGCTGCAGCGCGGCCAATTGGTTCATCAGCGAGTAATTCCAAAACGCGCTGTAGCAGCTCGCCACTTTACCAGGTTGCATGACGGCGGATCCTAGCAGTTCCGCGAAGTTCGGTGTATTGTTGTTCTCAGACATTGAAGCTCATCCCTTCTGTGTTTAGGTGGGCGATTCGGCTTCCATCCGTTTCGCTCACCGCTTGCTTACATACCGATACTATCCTACTGCTGGATTTCTGTCAACAACTATTTTCAAACTTTCTCGCGCCCTGCACTTTGCGGGGCAGAGCGCACTGTCAAGCTAAACATGTGGCTTTCTTGCACCGAGTTACGGAGAATAACGGGCGAATAGAACAAATCGGACGTAAAATGATCTCGTACACGCGGGAAGGCCGGTCTTGCCCCCGGCCCCCGCAATTCGGGCAAGCATGGCGATAGCGGCACAATCCGAACTCAGCAGTATCCTGCAGCAAGAGAAGGAAATGCGCGATAAGGGCATCTGGACGTTCTATCGCCCGGCCGCGAGGTTACCGCGGTGAGCCAGCCGTCTCCGGTTCGGGTGATTGTGGCGAATCGTGAACCGATCCAGCCGGAACGCCTCAGCTCGATTGTGGGCGGGATCCTTCAAGCCAGAGCGAAGCTGGACAAGCAAAAGCAGCCGGCGCCGGCCGTAGTGCCGAGTCACATAGGCCCGCGGTGCTCGCGCTGCCGCAAGTATTTCCCGATCAATCAATTAAGTGAATGGCGCAGCAAACCGCGCGCCGACGGATCACATAAGATCGTGCTGTATATCTGCGTGAATTGCTCCGCAAAGCAGCCGATCGCAGGTTTTTCAACCCTACCCGGCCACTCGGATACGACTGGACGCACGACGGAGCCAGTACCGAGTCGTAAATTGAGTCGGGAGGATGCGGGGGTAAGCCGGCAACCGCGAGGCTCGGCCGGCGACGAGCGCGATACGTCAAGAGCGCTCCGAAGCCCAGCCTAAACGGGGGATTGCTCGAGCCCTCGAGCATGAAACCGCGTAGCTCGAGAACCGCGTCAGTAATCGCCGAAAGCGATTCGGGTTTTCTCCTGCGAATAGGATCACGTCCTAACGCTCAGAGGTAGGGCGAAAACCATCGATCGCACCTTGCGGCGCAGCCAACTAGCGGGCGCGCATCGCGCGAACGCGCTCAACGCTTGCAATCCGCGCTACAATACCCCTATAACGTCTCAGGACGCCTCATCGTGCCACACGTAACCGCTCAGCAGTTCGCTAACGAAGTCGGACTCAGCCTCTACAGAGTGCAGGAATTGGCTCGTACGGGCAGATTGCCAGCCGTCCGCCCTGGAAATTCCGGGCGTTGGCGCATCGACATGGATCTGGCGCTCAAGCGCTGGCGCCGACCGCAGGCATATGAGAGGCAGTACTCACGCGCAAGTGCTTGCGTTGCAACGATTTGCACTGGCAACGAACGCGCAGCCCTGCACCAGTATCGCCAGCTCCCCAACGATCTCCGCGCTCGCGTAGACGCCTGGTGCGCCAAGAAGGGGATTGACTCGCCCGGGTTGAAGCTCAAGCAGATGCAGGCCAAACGGCCGGCGGTGGTGCTGGACATGACCGCGGAAGGCGCGGACTAAACTTGAGTCTCACGCGCGCATTCTGGTGTTCGCTAATGGGACGCTCGATCACACCTGTGATCACCTAACTGTATCATTCAACGCCAGATAATCAAACGCGCGACATATGGTCCGTTATCGGAAGTTCTCGTACTATCAATGACTTGCGGACGTTGCGAGGCTGGCTGCGGAGTGGTTGATACTCACACGCGCAGATCTTGGAGCGGACACCACGGAGGAGTGGGGCACCCCGGCGGGTCGCTGGAACCGAATCCCGCCAAAGGCAGGGGGGGTATGGTCTAGCCGGGTCCTTCCCCCATCCGCGATACAAACAGTTCTGCATGCGAAATCGGGGTTGCTTGGAAATTCGCTGGCGCGGTTTCGGATTTGGGGAGTTTCGCCTTTGCGATCCCGGAAAAAATCCGCGAGCGGTTTTGTATGGGAAATTGAGGGGTTTAGGGGTAAGATTGCGGTGAGCCATGTGTTTTGAGTTCAACGGCTACGTCGGCGAGGAGTTCACGCCCGAGGAAGAGGCGGCAATAGAGCGCATCATCACGGCTTCGCCTTCTTGTGGCGAGACGCCAGATCAGCATTGTGACCGTGTTTGCTATGCGGGCTACTGTGATTTGCTGCCGTGCCCGAAGGGGCTCTATGGCGTTGGTAGGATGGATCGTCCCGCTTCGGTCGGCGATCAGATTGGCGACATCCTGAACGAGGTTTTGATCGAAGAGGGGATTATCGAGCCGGGGGAATAGCCAATGGATACGGTGATGTGTTACTACGACCGCGAGGGATATCGCACGCAGGAGTGCATTGCGGGGCTTTGTCCGTGCAAGGCGATGCGCGCCCAGCGCCATTCCGTTGGTTGCGCTTGTGGAACCTGCGACGGATCGGGCGACGATAAGGGCGGAACTGTAATTTATTCCCTAGCAAGCGCGCAGCAAGCCCGCTGCCCGGTTCACGGTACAGCGGTAGTTAGCGGCAAAGCGGGACTTCTGTATTGCGGCGAACCCGGTTGCGAGTGGAACCGCAAGCAGGGCATGGCGATGCAGAACGCTCCGGTTGCTTACTCGCCGGGTGATCTGCTGAACGCCGCGCGCCCGCTGGAACCCGTCAGTTACTTCGAGGCGGATCGCAACTATTACCGCGATAAGTGGCGGAGAACGCAGGGCATTCGCGGTGCACTCCGGAATTTGTGGAGGCAGTTGTGGAAGTGAGTAATACGTGCATCGAGCAAGCCAAAAAGGCGCTGGACGATGCCATGAACGCTCCCAATCATGCGGAAATGGAGGATGCTCTCAACGCGGCCCGTGAACGCATCCAAGCAGCCGAATATGCTCGCCGTCGCGAGGAGTGGATTCGCAAGCATGCTCCTTAATCGTCTGGTCTATGCTCTCATCCTGTTGTGTCCGGTGAGGTTATCCAGCGTGGACACGCCTCCGTGCGAATGCCTCAGCGGTACGGTTTCGCTCGGCGACATCGCAAAAGGCAACGGCTTACGCTTCTGCGAGGGAGCGACCATATCGTGGACTGAGGACTTACCATGACCAACGCCGAACTCATTAAAGCCACAAGAGATAACGGAATGGAGCCGATATTGGATCGCGATGGAAACGTGATCGGGGCAGTCCGGCGGGAACTGCTGCCGACGCGTGCCGAATTGATCGAGTTGGCGAAGCCGCCGCAGATTATTGGCACGGTGACGGATAGCCACAAATCGTAGCCACAAAGCCACACTACCGCGCAAAGTATTCTACGAAGTACTTGACTTTGCCGCGCCTTCCAGAACATAATCGTCCATCCGCGTAGTTGCCGCCCCCCGAGGCTGTAGTCCGGGGATGCCTGGGTCTGATTCTCAGATTCGCGGCCTGTCCTTTTCCCCAAACCTCCGAAATGCTTACTGGCGAACTTCTGCTCACAGCTTTGAACCGAACGAAACGAACCGTGCGCGTGGTCGCACTCGACGGTTCACACGTGGACATGACCGCAGCGCAAGCCATGGTGATCGTCCGCAATTCCGACGAGTACGTGGGTCACGGCACGAAGCGCAAGTGCGGGCTCGTCAAGCGCGTCGGCGCGCAATCGCGAAAGGCGGATCCCATTTGGACGTCGTGCTGGCGCACGATGCACGCGGCTGTGCTACCTCCGCCCCCTGAATACTTCCTGGGTATGCGCTCAAGCTAGTGTGGCCGCCAAGCGCAAGCCCGAGCATCCGCTCAAGCACATGGCGGTGGGCGAGCCCGCTCTCAAGCTATCGATTCAGAAATATCGCGTGATCGACGGCAAAAAAATCGTGGGGCAATATAGCAATCTGGCGCTGGTGCTCGAAGCGCTCGCGGGTCGCCCATTCGCCCGCGTGCTGGACGTTTCGGTATCGCCGCCGCGCGACATCAACTTGTGGGGCGCAATCCATTGAAGCAGCCGACCCCCTTCGCGATCCACGTTCATGGCGGCCGACCGCACCAGCGCGGCTACGCCTACTTCGGGGACGCGCGGCCATCGCGCTTCACGCCGGGATTGCGGTCGGACGAAGAGAACCTGAACGGGCCGGTCGTGGTCTTGGTCCGCAACGGGAAGCCACTGAACGCCAGAGGGCGCGAACTTCTCAGGAAGCCTTCGTGACCCACGCGCTACTCGTCGGTTTCGGCATTGCCTGCGTAGCGCTTGGTTCCGTTGCAACGTGGATCATCCGCGGCCGAGAGATCCGCAAGGAACAGGAGCGGACAGCTTTCTTCATCAACGAAGCGAACACTTGGAAGCAGCGGGCTATCGAGCGTCTGGATCAGGTAAGCCGATGGCGCCAGATGGCTTCCGAGCAAGCGGCGCAATTGGAGCGGCTACCGCGGCGCGGAGCCGATGGACGGATGGCGAAGCGATCATGAGCGATCTAGTTTCGCGTCCATATCTTCCGGATCCCGCCGCGTCATGTGAGGCCTGCGTGTTCGGCAGCGGCAAGCATGCTGACTTCTGCCACTTGTACGTAAAGCCCGGGTGTTCCTGCTTCCTCACGGCGATGGAAGAGTTCCGCGGCGAACCGCACGCAACCGAGTGCGGGTTGAGTAAATCGAGGGCCGATGCTGTACGGACCTAACGGCCAACCGCTCCCCGTCGACGC
>Ga0105245_10001192_pt1 | contig 23531 bp, 15 predicted proteins | sample KBSM54metaG_FD_81523 | JGI IMG/M metagenome (GOLD analysis project Ga0105245, IMG submission 81523) | Miscanthus rhizosphere microbial communities from Kellogg Biological Station, Michigan, USA - KBS M5-4 metaG | ecosystem: Host-associated > Plants > Roots > Rhizosphere > Soil | place...
AAAGGCGGCCCCCGGATCAAAATAGAGGTCTTTGCCGTTTAACTTCACCAGTACCACGTTCGCGTCCAGCTGGTTGCTGTCCATCAGGCTGGGATTGAAAAAATAGTTTCTGCGGTCTGACGCCCACACCCCATAAGCCTCAAATCCCGCGGCTCTCGCCAGGGCCAGATACAGCCAGGTAAGTTGCGTGCCGTCGGCGTATGCCCGCTTCCAAACCTCTTCGACATTTTCTGGTGGCTTTTCCTTGTCTCTTTTTTCTTCCTGTTCGGTTTTCTGTAATTCATAGGAGGTGTTGCGCATTTGTTGCACTCGGGTATAAATCTTCTGCAGCTTAACCTCCTGCGAGTCACCCGGAGCAACGATCTGCGACACGGCTTGCTCCATGGGCTTGCGCTTGTTGACAAAGCCTTCCAGCCGGTCGTTCAGTTTCTTGCCAACTTTTTTCCAGTACTTGGTGGGGTCTTGTTCGAAAGAGTCCTCGCTATAGATGAAATCGACGCGCGATTTAAGCTCATTTTCCGGAGGCATGAAGTCTTCGCTCTGGAAGGCGGGAATGTTGTCCACTTCCATGCGCACAATATTGTCGGGGCCCTGCTTGGGAGGATCGGTCTTAGGCGGCAAAGCGTTCCAACTCCAGCGCAGGCTGAAATTCTGATAGCTGCTGGAGTAGGGTCTTAGGGAAAACTTGGCGTGCTTGGTGAAAAGCTCATCGCTGAGCATCCAGTGGGAATCGTAAACGTAGTGCTCGCTCAGATCGACCGTATATGAGTATTCGATAATGCTTCCCACCTGCACATCCGGAAGGGTGAAGGTCTTGGCCAGGTACTTGTACCCTCGATGCTTGGCAATGGATTTGTCGAATACTTTGCCGTCGAAATTAGCGATCGAGCCGTCGGGACGGATCGTCCGCGCGTGGATATTGACGATGTTTCCCTCCGACTTGAAATAGGGTATTTCCACGTCGGCGTACTTGCGGCCATCTTCTTTTAGGATCTTGATGCGAAAGTAATCGTCTTCGTGCGAGGTCCGGCCGTTGTCGTCACGATCGATCTGTCGAAACAGCAGAATAGCGGCGGCCCCCGGAGCCTGTGGCTCACTGGTCATTTTCAACTCGTCGGGAGTAGGCGGCTGAAACCCTACGGCGGCAACCTGGTTTGACAGACCCAAGATCACAGCAAACGCAAAAATAGACAGTGAACGAAGTGACATGACGAATCTCCGCAAAAATCCCTTGCCGCGAGATAGTGCTACCGGTTGGAGGAAGGGAAAGGAGACCGGCAGCTCTTCAGCTGTATCGACGACTCGAGATGATTCTGTGTAGCGGGGCCCGTACCTCTTTAGGGTCGGCAGAATATATGGGGGGTGTGCCTCTGTCAAGCAATCACTCTGTTCGCGCGAAGACAGATTTAACGCGAACTTAGGATCAACGTTAGAGTGGGTTCACAAGACCGGAAATCCCAACTAGAGCATCCAAACCGAGGCTTTTAGACGATCTTTGCTGCGGCCTTCAGTAACTTGATTGGCACGTGCTACGCTGTCACTCTGACCCGGCAAGCGATTCTTTCGTACTATGGGATGGGGTTACTTATGATTTGTTGGCGGACGAATGGGAACGTTTGTAAGTCATTGATTATATTGTCTCTGGTCTTGTCTGCTGCGGTTGCGTTCGCGGCTAGCCCGTGGGCTGTCTTAGGCCCGGATGGTGGCGATGTTCGCAGCCTGAGCTACGATCCCAGCAGCCCGGATCATATCTACCTTGGGACCAGTACGGGAAGCATTTTTCAGTCGACCGATGGCGGTCACAGTTGGGCGCGATTTTCCCATCTGGGTACCGACGATTTTGTCCTCGACCACATCGCCATCGACCCGAAGAACGTTGAAACGGTTTACGTTGCGGCCTGGAGCGTAGAAAACCAGCAAGCTGGTGATCTTTACCGTTCGCGCGACGGTGGTAAGACCTGGCAGACTTTGCCCGGGATGCACGGCAAGTCGATTCGCGCCTTCTCGCTAGCGGCCTCGGACCCCAGCATCATGGTGGCCGGTGCTTTGGATGGGGTCTATCGCAGCAAGGACGGTGGCGATACCTGGGAGCGGATTTCCTCCGCCGCACAGAGTGAAATCAAGAATATCGAGTCGATAGCCATCGACCCGAAGAATCCCAATGCGGTCTATGCGGGAACCTGGCACCTTGCCTGGAAGACAGATGACGGCGGCCAGAACTGGCACCATATCAATAAGGGGATGATCGATGACTCCGACGTGTTTTCCATCATCGTCGACCAGTCAAATCCCTCTGTTGTGTTCGCCAGCGCCTGCTCCGGAATCTATAGGAGCGAAACCGGCGGAGATCTCTTCCAAAAGATTCAGGGTATTCCGTTCTCGGCCCGCCGCACCCGCGTGCTAAAGCAGGACCCATCGGCTCCTGGCACCGTCTATGCCGGAACTACCGAGGGCCTATGGAAGACGATGGATTCAGGAAAGACCTGGAAGCGGGTCAGTGATTCCGAGATCGTGGTCAATGACGTCCTCATTGATCCCCGAAATTCGAGTCGCGTTCTGCTGGCCACCGACCGTAGCGGAGTCCTCGCCAGCGATGACGGTGCCCGTACCTTCACCGCCTCGAATCACGGGTATACCCACCGCTACGTGACCTCGATCGTGGCTGACAACAATGACCCCAACGCAATCATGGTGGGAGTGGTGAATGACCGCGAGTGGGGCGGCGTCTTCAGTTCGCGCGACGGGGGTGCTCATTGGACGCAGAAGAGCACCGGCCTTGGCGGACGCGACGTCTTCGCCCTGCAACAGGCAGCCAGCGGACAGCTCGTGGCGGGCACCAACCGTGGCATCTTTATTCAGGACAAAGACTCTGCCTCGTGGCGGCCGATTAATACCGTGGTCAACGAAAAGGTTTCCGCGCGTACGGTGAAAAAGGGGACCAAGCGGGTAGCAATAAAGTCCAAGTCGGTTAGCCGTTCCGTATTCGACGGGCGGGTAACTGATCTGGAGATGACCCCGCAGCGCTGGCTGGCCGCGACCTCCGCCGGACTGCTGATCAGCACCAACGATGGCAAGAGCTGGAGCGGCGGTCCCATCATGGGTAAGATCGATTTGATCTCGGTCGAGGCCAAAGGCGACATGCTTGTGGCAGCCACCCGTATGCACGTTTTGATCTCGGCTGATGGCGGATCTACCTGGCAGCAATCGGATCCGGCACCCTACATCACCAGCATCCGTGGGGTGGACATCGCGCCGGGTGGCGAAATTCTCGTGGCTTCCCGCGAAGGCGCATTCCGTAGCGCCGACGCCGGCGCCACCTGGACTCATATCGTCAACGGGCTCCCCGACAAGAACATCAGCTCCATCACCTACGACGATAAGGGCAAGCGTATGCTGGCGACCAGCCTTTCCACCGGCGTCATCTTCCAGAGCGACGATGACGGGATATCCTGGCATCGCGGTCCGGATTCAGGTTACCCTCTGCGCCACGTTCGCGTGGTCCAGGGCCGTTTCCTGGCGGCAACTCCTTTTGATGGCGTTATCGCTCAGCCAGCCGGAGAGGTTGCCAGCGCGACTGCCAGTGCAGCTACCTCCCACTAGTTCTTAAGGCATCAAAACTACGTAGCCGGATGTTAAATCCGGCTACTTTTTTTTGCCCCGGGTTCGCGACTCCAATAGGCTGAAATTAGGCCTCTTTTTCCACAGCGCTCTATCAAAACTGCCTGCGTCCGGTCCGGGATTTACCCACCCCCGTACGTATGTCATTGATTCCAATCAATTGAGAAAGTGGCACCTTTCTTGCGACTTGTACGGATGTTCCACCGCAAAGGAGTATCTGGACGTGAATTCGCGGGCCTCGGCTGCGTTGCTCTTCTTAGTCATGCTAGCCGCGTTCAATGTAGGGTGTGTAAGACAGGCAGACTTTGCCTCGGGACAGCCTTCATCACAGGAGCGCTCGCTGCCTTTTCACCGTGACGAGGTCCCAGCGGTCAACGGGAATACTTTCCCGTTAGCCGGATTGGCAGTCGGCACTCCAATCGCGGTCCACGTTCAAACGCCACTTTCAAGTGCGCGCTCCCGTCCGGGTAGTTCATTCACTGCCATGCTTGAGGAACCCCTTTTCGTGAGTGCGCACCTGGTCGCCCCGAGGGGGACCGTGATAAAGGGCAGGATACTGGAAGCAAAGCCCTCTGACCCGGCCGAAGAAGCCGGCTACCTGCGCCTGACGCTCACCTCGATATCGCTTGCGGGCAAGACTTTGCCGCTGCAGACATCGCACCTTTTCCTAAAAGGGGCAACTTATGAACGCGAGTCGGTGCTTCCAGTGCAGTTGGCGTCGGCTTCAACCTCGGTCAGAGTTCCGTCCAGCCGGATGACCCAAGTTCACGAAGATGTCGGGATTCCGTCCGACCGGAGACTGATCTTCCGTCTGTCGCAAGCCATCTCGGTGCAAATCGCCAACAAATAAACCCCAACGTCTGGCCTGCTCCAGCGAAGCGGAAGCAAGCGAAGCACAGTTCCATATTCAGCCGCTGGTCGACCAGTCGTTCGTTGAGCCCGAACCCGACGAAAGTGACCTGGTACTGCCGCACATCGGCGGTGCCACCATCCCTGTTTACCTTAACCTTGGCATCATTGGAATCGATCGCTGGTGCGCGAACTGCGCGCCGCCTTCACCGTAGAAAACTCGAAGTTGTTGTAGCCCATCGAGCGGCCGAGCAGAACCTTCGCAATGAGCTAAAAGGTCCGCTCATGGCGCTGCTGCTCTCCTGCGATGGCGCTTGAGGCCCCCGCCCCCGACCTGCCGGGCGCTGGTTCAAAATGCAAAGGTTGCGAACTGGGCAAGGAGGTGCGCACCAAATTAGGTACAAATGCATAGCCAGGGCCGGTTGATATGCATAAACTTGCATCTCGATCCCGGTTCGACTCTGCTTGTGCAATATCTTGCCAGTAGCCTTCGTACAGAAAGCCCTACCTGAAGTCGTAGCTTCCCATTAGAATGGGGGACGGCATGCGCGCCAGCGTAGTGCGTATGCGACGGACTTTCTCTCGGGCTGCCTGTGCATGTTCTCGTTACAACCGACACGCTAAGCGGAGTGTGGACCTACACCCGCGAGCTGGTGACCGGGCTTACCAGCCGTGGTATCCGTGTGACCCTGGTCAGCCTGGGCGAGATTCCCCTGCCCCACCAGGTTTCCTGGATGGACAGTCTGCACGGCTTGGACTATCGTCCCACTGCCTTCCGCCTCGACTGGATGCAGGAAGGCGAGCCTGACTTCGAAGATTCCTCAGCATTCCTGATGCAACTGGTTCGGGAAGTTCGTCCCAACCTGCTGCACCTGAACCATCTTTGTTATGGAAGTTTGCCCGTAAAGACGCCGCGGATAGTGGTTGCTCATGGCGACCTGATTACTTGGTGGACGACCGTGCATGGCCGGGAGCCGGCCCCGAGTCCGTGGTTGCGCTGGTACCGCGATGCAGTTGTGGGTGGCCTCGCCTCCGCCGATATGGTGGTTGCGCCCTCGGTATGGATGCTCGATCGTCTGCGCGCCAGCTATACCCGTCCCCGCCGCGACAGCGTCGTTTACTACGGACGCAACCCCATCTATTTCAATCCTTATGTCAGCAAGGAAGAATCGGTGTTGGCGGTCGGGCGTTTGCTCGACGCAGGCAAGCAGGTTTCCCTGCTCACCGAGCAGACCCACTCGCTTCCGGTCTGCATCGTAGGGGGAGAGGGGCTGCACGTCGCCAAGGCCATCCGCACCGACGTAAAGGTGGCTGTCGACGACATTCGTGTTGCCCTGAAAGGTCCGCAAAGCGAAGCTCAGCTGCGCAGCCTCTATAGCCGTGCCAGCATTTTTGCTGCGACCTCGCGTTATGAACCTTTTGGCATGACTGCTCTGGAAGCCGCGCTTTCCCGCTGTGCCCTGATCGCGAACGACATTCCGTCGTTCCGCGAAGTCTGGGGGGATTCCGCCGCCTACTTCCGGGCCAACGACTCCAGCAGCCTGGCATCGGTCGTCCGCCGCCTGGGAGAAGACCGCGAACTCCGTAAAGACTATGCCAACCGTGCCTACCAAAGGGCGCGCGACTGCTTCACCGCCAAGCGCATGGTAGAGAACTATCTCCACATGTACTTCACACTGCTAGCTGAAAGCCGCGCTGCCGCGTAGTTCCTGCGGGCTGAAAACATCAAAAGGCCCCGCCCAAGCGAAGTTTGACTGCGGCACCCTCATGAGTAAATTGAGAATTGGCAATTTGGCATCGACCGACAGGGTGGCCCGTTCAAGCTGATATTTTTGCTTACTTGAGCGAGACGATGCAGGCTGCAGCCACAGAAAAATCTACTACTCCGCCAGTCCCGGCTCGACCGTCACCCTAACTGGCCAACTCGAGCACACGAATGCCAACATATAGACGATTCCAATAATCGCGAACCCGGCGACAAGGTTGAGCTGGGCGATGGCTCCAACCACCAGACCCAAAATGATCTGTAGGCCCGTCCCCGCAAAATAGAAGGTGTTCTGCACCCGTCCCATAAAGTGTGGGGGAACCTGTTCCATGATGCTGGTGTTCATGGCCACACTGGTCAGCCCGCGGCCCGACCCCATGAGCAGATAGAACAGAACAGCCACCGCCAATCCAGGAGAGAGTGGCGCCAGGCTCATGCCGATGGCCAGGATGCCCATGGAGATTGCGATTGTGCGGCGGCCTCCGACCCAGGCCATGACCACCGGTGCATAAAGTGCGCTGAAAAAGGCTCCGATGCCCCATCCCGCGTTGAGCCAGCCATAGCCGACCGCGCCGGTGTGAAACACTTTGTCGCTCAAGGGCGCGGTTACCACCACGCCGGTCATCATTGCTCCCAAAAAGAGCGCCCAGCTCGCGCCCATCAAGACCAACTTGCGTCTTCCTTTTAGGAATTCAATGCCTTCGCGCATCTCGCGGCCAAAGCGTGCCACGGTCGATTCGGCGGCCTCCAAGTCGTGCTTCAATTCCGCCGGTCGCGGGACAATGTGCTTTCCCTTGCGCACGAAGAAGTAGCAAAGAAACGACACGACATAGGTGGAGCAGTCGATGAGTAGCACTCCTCCCAGGCCGATGTGGTTATAGACAAATCCAACAATCGAGCCGGCGATCAACCAGCCGCCCTGGACCCCAGCCAGCAAGAATGTGTTGGCGTCGATGAATTCCTCGCCGGGCGTTAGCTCTTGAATCAGTGCTGTGATGGTAGGCCAGAACATCCAGAAACCGGCAGCTACCAGCGTGTTCATCAGGTAAACTTCCCAGAGCTTTACGCGGTGGGCAAAGGCCAGAATGGCGACGGTTAGAATAATTACACCGCGAGCGATGTCGAGCACCATCACTAACCGGCGTCGGTCCTCACGGTCGATCAGCACGCCGGTAAAGGGAAGCATCAACATGGCGGGAAGGGTTTGCAAAACTGCGAAGGTTCCCAGCGCTATTTCAGAATGAGTGGCTTGCAGGATGTACCAGGCCACTGCCGCTGAGTTCATTCCGCTGCCGAGCATGGAGACCACGTTGGCTACAAAAACGTAGCGTAAGGCAGGTTTTTTTAGGATTGCACGCACTCTTTTAATTTATCGGAAAGCGTGACAATCTCCGATAGCCGGAGAGATGACCGTGAATGGGCGAAAGTTAAGGTGCATCCATGATCGTGATTTCCATGCTGCGCGGTATCAACGTTGGTGGGCACCATCTCATCAAGATGGACGCACTGCGAGCGATGTATCAATCGCTGGGCCTGAAACCAGTGCAGACCTACGTGCAAAGTGGGAATGTAGTTTTCCGAACGAAAGATCGGAATCTCACGAAGCTGGCCAAGCGCATTGAAGACACGATCGAGAAGGAATTCGGATTTCGTCCTGCCGTAATTTTGAGAAGCATCGCAGAGCTCAGGCAAGCGATCGGCAACAACCCTTTTGCTGACCGCAATGGTATTGAGCCGAATCGACTGCTGGTCAATTTTCTGGCAGCTGATCCTGATGCGTCCGCCCACGAAAATCTACAGTTGATCAAAATCGATCCTGAAGAATTGCATTTAAACGGACGCGAGCTCTTCGTCTACTTTCCAAATGGCATGGGCCGCTCCAAGCTGCCTTGGGCCAAAATTGACAAGCTGCTGAAAACGTTCTCCACCGGGCGCAACTGGAACTCTGTGTTGAAGTTGCTGGAACTGGCAGAGAAGATGGACCGAGACTAGGTCCTTCGAAGAGAACACCTCCGACAGCCGCAATTTGCCGGTTGCTCCGGGCAATGGGACAATAAGAAATGCAAAAATTTCTTTCTATGACAACCGCCTTAGCGGCTGCCGTGCTGGTGGTGGGTCTGCAGGCTCAACAGACTCCCCCCGCCAAACCCAAGCCCGCTCCCGCATCGCCGGCGCATAAAAGTACTGCGACTAAAAGTCCCGGCGCCAAGAGTGCGGCTCCGGCGCCGCTGGCCCTCAAGACCGAAAAAGATAAATTTAGCTACGCACTGGGTATGAACCTGGGGAATAGCCTGCACCGACAATCTGTCCCGGTCGACCCGGCAATCCTTCTGCGTGGGTTGAAGGATGCATTGGCAGGCAAGACTCTGATGACCGATGACGATGCCCGCGCCGCACTCAAGGCCGTACAAACGGAAATGCAAAAGAAGATGCAGGAGACTATGCAAGCAGCCGGAGCAGCAAACAAAAAGGAAGGCGATGCCTTTCTAGCAACCAACAAGACCAAGGAAGGCGTGACCACGCTTCCCAGCGGTTTGCAGTACAAGATTCTAACGGCCGGCACCGGCCCCAAACCAACCGCCACCGATTCTGTGGTGTGCAACTACCGCGGCACCCTGATCAATGGCAAGGAGTTTGACAGTTCTTACAAGCGCGGTGAGCCCGCGACATTCCCCGTGAATGGGGTTATCAAGGGCTGGACGGAAGCCCTGCAACTTATGCCGGTCGGATCGAAGTGGCAGCTCTTCGTGCCGGCCGATCTGGCATACGGCGACCGCGGCGCGGGGGCCGATATCGGGCCAGGTTCTACACTGATCTTCGAAGTGGAATTGGTTTCGATTCAGGACAAGAGCCAAGAGAGGAAGTAGGAAAAGCGGGAGGAATGGCTGTTCCTCCCGTTCCATCTTGCTATATCGCCATGGCAGAACGGGTATTCGGACTTAGCGTCAACCAGGTAATGGCATATACCGCCGTGGCCAATGTGCTGCTGGTGGTTATATTGACATCCATCAATATTTACTATGCCTGGCATGCCAAGCGCCAGGCGGACGCCAGCCGCGCGCAGGTGGATGCCTCCAACCGCCAGGCAGCCATTGCCGAAGAAAGCTTGTCGATTCTCCGCCAGCAAATGGAAACGCAGCATAGAGCTGACCTCGCAACCATCACCTTGCAGCTCAAAGTCGCGATTCATTCGATCGATGACTGGATCAAGAGGATTAGCGGAAATAATCAACCGCAGCTACCCGATCAGATATCCATACTGTCGGATGACTTCCGGGTGGCAACCAACCGGGCCAATGCCATCGACGAAATCGTGGCAGAAAACATGGGTGCGGCTACCCTGTACATCGATCAGGCTGAGAACCACATTCGAATATTGCGGAACTCGCAATCGCATCACGCTGCGGCCTGGAAAGAAATGCAGGAAAAAGCCACCAAAAGCCTGAGTATTGCCAAATACAAGCTGAATGTCGCCCGAGCGAGATGGGAAGCCCCCGCCAGTCAAGCTTCTTGATTCTCGACATAGGCCGGGGGATAATTGCGGCGCGCGGAATAGGGGAGTTTTATGAGCGAGGAAGTGAACCAGAAAATCGGCGACTACCAGATTCTCAACGAACTGGGTAGCGGCGGCATGGGACGGGTGTACAAGGTCCGCAATGTGATCACCGACCGGGTGGAGGCAATGAAGGTTCTTTTGCCTGATCTGGCAGGCCGGCAGGAGCTGGCAGCGCGCTTTCAGCGGGAGATCAAAGTCCTTGCCAGTCTGAACCATCCTAATATTGCGCAACTTCGCACCGCGCTTGTGCTCGACAACCAACTAGTCATGATCATGGAGTACGTCGAGGGGCGAACCTTGGCCGACCGCCTCGATAGCGGGCCGGTTCCGGTAAAGGACGCGGTCAACTATATCGACCAGGTTCTAAACGCACTGAGTTACGCCCACCAGCACCATGTGATTCATCGCGACATCAAACCCGCCAACATGATGCTGACGCCGCAAGGTGTAGTGAAGCTGATGGATTTTGGTATCGCGCGCTCGGGCGATGAGCGGTCGCTCACCATGACCGGCACTACTCTCGGCTCCCTGAACTACATGTCCCCGGAGCAGGTGAAGGGAGAAGCGACCGACGCACGCTCCGACCTGTATTCGGTGGGCGTGTCACTCTATGAACTCGTGACCGGACGCAGGCCGTTCCAGGCAGGCAGTGACTATTCCATCATGGCTGCGCACATCAATGACACGGCTAAGCCCCCCATCGAGTTGCAGCCTGGAATGTCGCCCGCTCTTAACGAGATCATTCTTATCTCGATTGCTAAGGATCCCACCCAGCGCTTCCAGACTGCTGATGCTTTCCGAAATGCGCTGAGCAGTGTTCATGATGGCGCCACCGCCCCTGCGGTCAACACGCCTGTCGCGCCCGTCAACCTGAATGCGACAGCACCGGTGCTGGCGCCTCCGCCGACCAGAATTTCTAGTGTGGCCCCGCCTCCAGCAGTGACTCCGATGCCTCCGCCGCCTCCGCCGCAAGCCAGCGGTCATCGCGGCTTGTACATGACACTGGGAGCCTTGGTGGTTCTGGCGGTCCTGGTCGTGGCCGGGATATATATTCCGCGAAGCAGCAAGACACAGGCAAAGAACTCCGAACCCGTGACTTCGACCGCTGCGAGTGCCGAGATGCCAAAGCCGGCCGATGTTGAACCCCAGACCCCGGCACCGCCACCGACAACGCCTGATCCCGGGGCGCAATCGATGACTTCCCCATCAGAAACCCAGCCGTCTGCAGTCACCCCAGCCCCTTCGAGCACGACCCCCGCGAATCGCAGCGTTCCTGAGGCCCCGGCGAAGACTCCCGCGCACGGCTCGAAGCTTACCGCCAAAAACAACAGCGCCGGCTCTCGAACGCCAGCCATGCAGGGTATGCAGCAGGACTCTGAGACCGCGCCTCCTCCTGCGCCAGCCAATAATTCCGCAGATTTGGACGAAGTGGAGCACGAGGTCGATCTGCTCTCCAACCGGGCTGCTGCCGTGAACAGTGGATTGGATAAGCTGCAGCAACAGCAAAGTGCTGCAGGTTATGGTCTGCGCGGCGATATGGTCGCTAAACAGAGCAGCATGAAAAACAATCTGTCCAAGGCCCAGGATGCGATTGACCGTGGCGACTCGACGCGCGCCAAGAAATATGCTGACCTGGCCCAGGGCGACGTAGAAGCACTAGAACACTTTCTGGGAAGATAACCGGGGAGAGAAGTAGCTTTCGCTACGTCTCGGACGCGTAAAAATTCGTCGTTCCGAGACCTCGCCGGGAAAAATCTCCTATCTTCTAGGGTATTTCATTGATTACCACAGTGGGGGTCGGCCGCTCCGCGCTCGCCGCACTGTCTTGCATTCCTCCTGCCGTCAGGTGAAGACTACCCTTAGGGGGTACCAATGAACCGGAGCGTACGAGCGAAAGTTATCGTTGGCCTGATTGCCTCTATTGGCATCCTGGCGCTGGTTGCGTTCCTGGTTTATTGGAACAGGGGTGGTGAAGCCGAGACCAGGGGCTCGATTTCGCTGTCGTTGATCGCAGGTTTTTCCGGGATGGCGCTTGTGTTGTCGGGAACTTCCGCGGGGCTGCTGGTTAGAGAGCTGAGAAGCTCCGCGATGAAGTCAATGTCTATCGCCGCCAACGAGGCGGAGTACCACGAACTTTGTGACAACGCTTTTGACTTGATTGACATGCTTACGCCGAATGGGAAGTTTATATACACCAACCGCGCATGGCGCGAGGTCCTCGGATATTCCGCGGAAGAAGCCGCTCATCTTTGGCTGAAAGATGTGGTGCATCCTGAAGATCTTTCCTACGCACAGCGAAGCATTTGTGGATTGCTGGCGGGCGAGCCGGGGCGGAATCGGTTTGAAGTACGGTTCCGCAAGAAGAATGGCGAAACCATGTATCTGGAAGGCACGGTAAATTGCCGCCGGCAAGAGGATAGGCCGACCGTCATCCAGGGAATTCTGCGCGACGTCACTACGCGGAAGAAGGCCGAACAAGAGCTTCGGGAACGGCAACGACGGCTGCAGTTGGCGCTGGAGAAAGAGAAAGAATTTGCTAGAGTGGATCCACTTACCCACCTTTCCAATCGCCGGGCATTCTACGAGCAGGCCGAAGTTGAAATCGCGCGTGCGTGGCGCTACTCTCGGCCGCTATGCATCGCATATATGGACATCGACAACTTCAAGTTCATAAATGATCGACTGGGGCACTCTACCGGCGATGCTTTATTGGTGACGCTCGCCAGCACACTGCGTTCAGAATTGCGGGCGAGCGATCTCGTGGGCCGCATGGGCGGAGATGAATTCGCCATCCTCTTGCCGGAAACCGACGCAGCATCCGCGGAGAGCGTCTTGACCAAGTTGCAAGAAGCTTTGTTGCAGACGATGAAACAGAACGCATGGAACGTAACCTTCAGCATCGGCGCGGCAAGCTTCCCCAATCCCCCGGCGTCACTGGAAGAAATGATCCGCGTCGCCGACGAAGCCATGTATGCAAGCAAAGCACAAGGCAAGAACGATGTGTCGGTTGTTGTAGTAGATCGCGATGCTTAGATAGTACAAAGCACGCGCCTTCGGGATGACAATTCTCTTTCAAGGTCGCCCTCGGACCAGTAACCTTTTTCGGGCTGTCCACTCTATACCTTTGATGGCCACCCCAATGATGGAAATCCTCGAACGTGCCAAGGCGGAAGCCTGGAGCGATGAAGAAGTTGTCCGCCGGGTACTCGAGGGCGAGACTGCGCTGTACGAGATCCTGATGCGGCGCTACAACCAGCGCCTCTACCGGGTGGCGCGCGCTATCCTGAGGGATGACGCCGAGGCCGAAGATGTCATGCAAGATGCTTATGTCCGCGCCTACCAGCACCTTGATCAATTCGCCGGTCGGGCGCCGTTTTCGACATGGCTCACGCGGATCGCAGTACACGAAGCCTTTGCGCGCATTCGCAGCCGCAATCGTAAACAGTCGCTCGACGAAGGTCCGGACCGAGGAGATATCACCGTGAGTCTGACCGACATTTCCCTGAATCCGGAACAGAGTGTCTCCAATGCGGAAACTGGGCGGCTGTTAGAAGAAGCCGTACTAAACCTGCCAGAGCATTACCGGACCGTGCTGATGTTGCGAGATGTCGAAGAACTGTCGACAGCGGAAACCGCCGAGACTCTTGGGCTGACCGAACAAAACGTGAAAGTGCGGCTGCATCGCGGGCGCGCGCTGGTGCGCAAATGGCTGTTCGCGCGGGTCGGGGGAAATGCCAAAGGTACGTTTCCGTTTATGGGGGTGCGTTGCGACCGGGTGGTGAGGCTGGTGTTTGCGCGGCTTGAACAAACCGGGGTCGAGAATTAGTTTCGCGACGCGAGGTGGCTGGCACGCGGAGAAAAGTGTCCGCCCCACATGTTTTCGTTAGCGGGTTTTTCTTTCGTCACGCTCGACGACGCCATCCTTGATGTAAACCACGCGGTGAGCGTATTCGGCAATGTCGTGTTCATGGGTGACCAGGACGATCGTGTTTCCCTGGGCCTGCAGACGATCGAACAGCGCCATGATTTCGTTTCCCGTCTGGGAATCCAAGTTGCCGGTGGGTTCGTCGGCGAGGATGATCGAGGGCTTATTCACCAGCGCCCGGGCGATGGCAACGCGCTGCCGCTGTCCGCCGGAAAGCTCGTTCGGTTTGTGTGACATACGGGATTCCATGCCAACCGAAGTCAGGGCCTGCTTCGCCCGCTCCACCCGCTCTTCGGTGGGCACGCCAGCGTAGATCAAGGGTAGCTCAACGTTGTGCAGTGAGGTGGCCCGAGCCAGCAGGTTGAAGGTCTGGAAGACGAATCCAATTTCCTTATTGCGGATGCGGGCGAGTTCGTCGTCGTCCAGTTCGCTGACTTGTTGTCCGTTCAGCCAGTATTCGCCTTTGCTGGGTGTGTCGAGGCAGCCGATCAGGTTCATCAGGGTCGACTTGCCGGAGCCCGACGGTCCCATGATGGCAATGTACTCATTGCGCGGAATGGTTAGGGTGACTCCGCGCAAGGCATGGACTTGCTGCTCCGAGCCCATGTCATAGGTCTTCCACAAGTCGTTCGTGTAGATGATGACGGAAGCAGGTGGTGCCGACACGACGGGTTGAGAGAAATTTAGAACTTCAGCCGTTGCCATTTTTTTCTCCTCGTTCAGGTGCTTACCCGCTCCGCTTTCGCTGGCTTTCGTATTGGACGGTATGGCCTGATAAACGTTTACGTGGTCTCTTCGTCCTTCTTGGGGGCCGTATTATCTACTTTGACGCCGGTTCCGGGCTTGATAGTGCGCAAAACTTTGTAGCTGCCAGTAACTATCTCGTCCCCATCTTTGACGCCTTTCGTAATCTCAATGTCGGTCGTGCCGGCTACACCGGTATCAACGGGTACAAATTCGACCTTCTTATCGCGCAGAACGAAGACTCCCTGAATCTCATCTTTGCTCTTCGCCGCTGTCTTGGAATCGCCCGCAGGAGAGGCCGCGTGCACGGTTTCTCCTGACCCAGGCTTTGTTTCCAGGTCTTCCTTGGTACGGATGGTCAAAGCCTGAATGGGGATGGCCAGCACGCTATTTCTGGAGGCGGTCGTGATCTTCGCGGTGGCGGAAAGACCCGGACGCAAGTTCTGTGGCGGGTCCTGCAACGTCACGACCACTTTAAAATCCTTAGCCTCTTCGCTGGCGGCGGTCTGCTGAGAGGTTGAAACTCCAGTCGAACGGACAATCGCGTTGTTTCCGATCTCCGTCACGATTGCTTTAAAAGTTTTCTTGGGAATGGCATCAATGGAGACTTCGGCCGACTGTCCCATTTTGACATTTACAATATCGGTCCCATCAACTCGCACTTCCGCGGTAATGATCGACATGTCGGCGAGCGTCATCAGAGTGCTGCCGGGCGAGTTCTGAATTCCGATGACAACCGTCTCGCCCTCCCGCACCGGAAGGTTGGTGATGGTGCCGTCGTAAGGTGCAGCGTAAGTTGTCTTCTGCAAAACGTCCGACGCGCGCGTCAGGTTCGCCTTGATCTGACCGATGTGGCGATCGGCGGAATCCTTTTGAGCGATGGCTTGCGCGAGCCGAGCTTGAGCCTGAGCCAGGCCTGCGTCGGCGGTTTGATAGGCAGCGTTTTGCGAGTCGTATTCTGACTTCGCGATCAGGGCGCTTTGGTAAAGTCCCTGGGCGCGAGTCCAATCGAGTTTGGCGCGCTCCGAGTCCGATTTGGCCCGAGCCAAATCGGCTTGGGCGGTTTTGATGGCTGCATCGGCGGCAACCGCGTCGGTCTGTGACGCCCCGAGCGAGGCTTGGGTGGCATTTACGTCAGCCGCAGATTGCACATTTTCGAGCTGTGCCAGCATCTGACCTCTTTTCACCCGGTCGCCCTCTTTGACATACAGGTGCGTGATTTTGCCAAAGGCGTTGGCGCCGATGTTCACGTAGGTCTTGGGCTTTACTTCCCCGGAAGCGCTGACCACGGAAACCAGATCCATCGTCTTGGCCTTAGCGGTTTGCACCACCACAACGTTTTTGTGACTGCGGTAGACGGTGAAACCGATCATTGACGCTAGAAGAACGACCACAATTGCGCCAATTGCAATTTTCTTCCAGGTGCTCATTGCTCCTCGGGATTCGCGGAATTTCCGAAGCTCGACAATTGCGTGCTTCCCAGCTTCTCGGGTAAGGCACGCCGTCCCAAATCTGTTAACAGGGTCGTCCTCCGGGAGGAAAGGGCACAGCTATTCATACGACCCTGACAACAGGAAAGTTCCCAATTCTTGATTCACGTCTGGATAGGGGCGGCGCGTTCACGACGATTATAGCCTGCCTGGGCCTTGTCAAGGTATAACGGATATGTAACCCCCACCGCCAAAGGCCATGTAAATACTGCTATTTAGGGCCGATTGCCCGGAAGTAAAATGACCCGAATGCCTTGCTTTTCGCGCAGCTGCGGACATAAAATAACGTAAGCCAGTGTGTCGTTAGGAGTTGCCCCGTCTATGCTTCACGCCCAGTTGTCACGTCGTATTGGTTTTCTTTTCCTGCTCGTGTCGTTAATTTTGGGGCTCGGGACGGCAGCAGTCGCGCAGGAAGGTAAATCCGACAGTACCAGCGATCAAGCCACACCACCGTCTGCTGAGGGGCAGCAGACGAAGGAAGTGGATCCGTTGAAACGCCCCCTGAGCGACAAGCAGCGCAAAGAAAACGCCAAGTCGCTGAAGCAGGAGCTAGGCAAGACCTATAAGAAGTGGTTGGATGAGGACGTGCGCTGGATCATCACCGATGAAGAGCGCTCGGCTTTCAAACAACTTTCCAACGACGAAGAGCGCGACCAGTTCATCGAATCTTTCTGGCAGCGCCGCGATCCTACGCCGGATACGGTCGAGAATGAATTCAAAGAAGATCACTACGCCCGCATCGCCTACGCGAACGAGCACTTCGCCGCGGGTATTCCGGGATGGAAGACTGACCGCGGCCGCATTTACATTATGTTCGGCAAGCCCGACGAGATTGAATCTCATCCTTCGGGCGGCAGTTATGACCGTCCGATGGAAGAGGGTGGCGGGCAGACGTCGACCTACCCATTCGAAGATTGGCGCTACCGCTACCTGGAAGACGTCGGGCAGGAAATCATCATCGAGTTCGTCGACACCTGCATGTGCGGCGAATATCACATGACCATCGACCGCGGCGAGAAAGACGCACTACAGCACGTGCCCGGCGCTGGGCAGACGCTCTACGAGCAGATGGGAATGGCCAACCGCGCCGACCGCTTCAACGGTGGTTTGGAAACCCTTGGCGGCGGACCGTTTTCCCAGAACCTGCAGTCCAAGCAGTTCGACCGGCTCGAGACCTACTCGAAGCTGATGAAGCCGCCGTCAGTGAAGTTCAAGGACCTGGAAGAAGTCGTCAGCCATAAGATCAGCGTCAACCTGATGCCATTCGATGTGCGCGCCGATTTCATCAAGGTAACCGGGGATACAGTATTGGTTCCGGTCACTATCCAGGTAAAAAATCGCGACGTCACCTTCGTCAATAAAGACGGCGTGCAACGCGGTACCATCAACATCTTCGGGCGCGTCACCACGCTCACCGGACGCGTGGCGCAGACCTTTGAAGATACGGTACAGAACGACGTACCAGCCGAGCTTTTGCCCAAGGTGGCGGAGAATTCTTCCGTATACTGGAAGGCGCTTCCGTTGCGGCCGGGACGCTATCGTTTTGATATCGTCGTCAAAGACGTCAACGGAGACCGCGTGGGAACCTGGAACAAAGGTGTGGTGGTTCCGGACTACGCGGACGACAAGCTATCGGCATCGTCGTTGATCGTGGCTGACCAGATGGAGCCGGTTCCCATGAAGAACGTCGGGACCGGGAATTTCGTCATCGGCACCACCAAGGTACGGCCCCGGGTACAGGGAGCTGATGGCAAGCCGGTAGTGTTCAAGCAGAACCAGAAAGTAAATTTCTGGATGCAGATCTATAATCTCAGCGTTGATGACAAGACGCACAAACCGTCCGCTACGGTGCAGTATGAAGTCATCAATGCTGCGACCAACAAAGCGGTGGTTCATACCGTCGAATCGACCGAACAGATGGGCAATATTGGCGACCAGGTGACCCTGCAAAAAACTCTCTCGGCGGCCAATCTTGGACCGGGTGTTTACCGCATCCAGATCAAGGTCGACGACAAACTCTCCAAGCAGATGGTAGATCCGACGGCGACTTTCGCCGTTGAATAGGTTCACTGGCCTGGAGACCCGCAATCAAGGTGGTGGTCATGCTCCGTAAGCTCGGCTGTTTCATGCTAGCGTTCGGCCTGACGCTCCCGGTGTGGGCCGCGGACAAGTCGGGTACGATCTCGGGTTACGTGCGCAGTTCTGCCGGCGTGCCACAGATGGGTGCCATGGTGGAAGTGCTGAGTTCCGCCGCGCACACCTTCCGCCTGTTCACGGACGAGAACGGCTTCTATTCCGCCCACAACGTCCTCCCTGGGGTTTACACCATCAAGGCTTCGGTCCCTACTTTCCTTCCCGCGTTGCGCGAGCACGTGGGACTGCACTCGGGCGGAAGCGTAATCGTAAACATGACCCTGAGCACCCTGTTCGATGCCATGAACATTGCTCCGGCCCGGGGGCCTGCGGATGAAGAAGATTGGAAATGGGTTCTGCGGTCGGCAGCAAATCGTCCTATTTTGCGGGCATTTGGCACGAATGCGAGTCAGAACGAAAAACGGGACGATTCCGATCTGCGTGGAACCTTCTCGCTAGTGGCCGGCTCACCCTCCGATGGCTACGGGAGCTCCTCAGACGTAAGCACTGGCTTTTCGGTCGAAAAGTCAGTTTTCTCCACCGGATTGGTGGGGTTACGGGGGAATGTCGGTTACGGCAACGGCTCTCCGGCGACGGTGTTGCGAGCATCATTCAGCCGGAAAATGGCCAACGGATCGGGCCCCGAAGTGGCATTCACCATGCGGCGCCTGGCTTCTCCTGACGTAAGTCTTCGCAATGCTGACTTGCAGGCACTGGCGCTCACTACTTCTGACAGCATGACGCTGGGCGACATTCTTGAATTGAAATTTGGCAGCGAACTGCAAACCGTGCAGTTCATGGGCCGGGTAACGGCACTGCGTCCTTTTGCCACTGCCGACCTTCATTTAACGCCTGACACGATCGTCGAATACCGCTATGCCACCACTCAGCCTGACAGCCGGATGGAGCGTGGTTTTGATTCCGCGCCTGCGGATTTCAGCGAGTCGGGGCCGCACGTTACGCTGGCAAGCTCACGGTCCTCGATCGAGCGTTCTCATCATCACGAAGTTTCGTTGTCGCGGCGGGCAGGGAAGAGCACGGTGGAACTGGCGGTGTATTCTGACCGCGTGGTAGACCCTGCGCTCACCGGTGTCGGCGAAGTTTCCAGCGAGGCCGGCAACGTATTGCCCGATCTTTACTCCGGTACGTTCAGCTACCAGGGCCGGGATTTGCAGGCCCGCGGAGTTCGCATCGTTGCCCAGCGCAAGCTGACGTCTAACATGAACGCCACCGTGGATTACTCCTACGGCGGCGTTCTCGATCTGGATAAGGCGGATGCATCGTTGCAGGATGCCCGCGACTGGATGTCGCTCCGCAACCGCCACAGTGTTTCCGCGAAGATGAGTGGGACTCTCTCCAAATACAAGACGCAGTGGATTGCATCTTATCGCTGGACTGACGGCCAGGCTTTGACGCCTGTGGACATGTTCAACGCTTCACCCGGGCAGTCCGAGCCGTTCCTTAATTTCTTCCTCCGGCAGCCAATTCCCGGCACCGGCTTCCTCGCTGGGCATATGGATGCCCTTATCGACGTTCGAAACCTGCTTGCAGAGGGTTATGTTCCGGTTCTGGGGCAGGATGGTCGCACCGTCTACCTGGTGCAATCGGCCCGCGCTGTTCGCGGTGGCTTAGCGTTCACGTTCTAATCTGCGCGCCCCGCTCGCGCGCAGACGGTTCTTAGATACGCACCCTGACGTGCCTTCCGTTTAACTCTGATTGCCAGGACTGTGCCACGCCTGGCGTGTGTTCAAGCAGCAATCTGCAGTAAGATTATGGGCACTCCAGAAACAGGCCCCTGACGACATCCATCTGTAGAGGAGACGCATATGTACGCCCGGATTTCCCTCGTCCTCATTTTTTGTATTTCTACACTGTCTCTCGCGCAAACCTTTCGCGGCGGCATTCTTGGTACCGTAACCGACAGCAGCGGTGCAGCCGTGGCCGACACTCAGGTGACTGCAACCAGCTCCGATTCTGGTTTTTCACGCAGTACGAATAGCGACGCTGAGGGAAATTACACCTTCGCCGAACTTCCCTTGGGGAAGTACGACGTGACGGCCACCAAGACGGGGTTCCGCACTCAGGTTCTGAAGGGCGTCAACGTCGGGGTAACGATTGCGCAGCGAGCCGACATGCAATTGACGCCGGGCCAGGTCGACCAAACCGTAGACGTCACCGCCGATCTTCCGTTGGTAGAAACCACCGGAAACACGATTGGCGGTACCATCGAATCGCAGCGTGTGGAACAGTTGCCAATTAATGGACGCGACTACCTGAAGCTCATGACCCTGGTCCCGGGAGCCAACGCCGACCCCAGTTCGGTGAACGACGCACCGGGGTCGTTCGGAATTTTCAGCATTAACGGCAACCGCGGGCGCGCCAATAATTACCTGCTCGACGGCACCGACATGAATGACGGGTATCGCAATGATCCAGCCATCAATGAAGCCGGCGTCTTCGGGACTCCGGCAACGGTTCTACCGGTTGATGCCCTGGCGGAAGTTGCGATTCTTTCCAACGCAGAAGCGCAATACGGCCGCAACTCGGGCGGCACCGTCAACATTGTTACCAAGTCTGGTACCAACCAGATTCACGGCTCGGCATCGGAATATTTTCGCAATGACGCGCTGGACGCGCGCAATTATTTCAACGCCGAACCGACCCCCAAGAACAGCTTCCACAACAATCAGTTCGGCGGATCCCTGGGCGGGCCGCTCATTAAAGATCGAACATTCTGGTTCGTGGCTTATGAAGGGCAACGCGAAGTAGGTGGTTTGCCCAATATTGAAACTGTTCCTACGCAGGCACAAGTGGATGACTTCGAAACCAGGTTTGGCCCCGTAAATCCGGTGATTGCGGATCTCCTGAACCGTAATCCCTGGGGTGTCCCCGGAGGCTTGCCTGCCGGTGATCCTGTTAATCCGGCAACTACTTCGGTCCAGGTGAATGATCCCTTCCGCAATCGTGTAGACAGCCTTATCGGAAAAGTTGATCATCACTTCGGCGGCAGTGACCGGCATGACCTCTTTACCGGCCGCTACTTCTTCGGCGACAGCGACCAGAGTTTCCCATTAGCCCTGGGCGCAGGCAGCACCGTGCCTGGTTTCAATACTGTGACCCCGACGCGGGTGCAACTGGTCTCGCTCTCGCTCACTCACATGCTGTCTCCGAAATTACTGGTTGAGGTGCGCGGTGGATGGAACCGCTTTGCCGAAGGCTTCTTCCCGCAAGACAACGCATTTGATCCGCGGTCCATTGGATTGGTTACCAATGCTGACCTGCTGCCGCAAGATCTTGGCCTGCCGGTAATTCGCTTCGGAGACGGCACCAGTTCGTTAGGCTCGAACAATTCGATCCCGCGGCACCGCTTTGATACAAACTGGCAATATTTCACCAATGTTTCTTACAACCCCGGCAAGCACAATTGGAAGATGGGTTACGAGTTCCGCCGGACGTTCATTAGCGCCTACTACGATCTGGGATATCGCGGCCGCATCGGATTCGATTCCTTTGCTCCCGATCCCACCTCGACTTCGCCCGATTCTTTCTTGAATGGGACCGTCACCAGTGGTCTGCAATTTGCGGGCGATTCGCAACGTGGCACTCACCAGAATAATCATGCTTTCTATCTTCAAGATAATTTCCGGCTGACGCGAAAATTGACGCTGAACTATGGAGTGCGGTGGGACTATTACGGAGTCATTGGAGAAGAAAAGAACCGCTTCAGTCTTTTTGACCCAACCACCGATTCTCTTGACGTCGTTGGTGTCTCCGGCGGACCGTCGTCCCTATATCCAAAGGATTACAACAACTTCTCTCCCCGCGTGAGTATTGCTTACGATGTCTTCGGCAGCTCGAAAACGGTGCTGCGGGCAGGTTGGGGACTTTACTACGATGCCTTCTCGCAAGATTTCTTTGTGGGCCATTTCCCCTGGAACACGTTTAATCCCGGGCCGGCCTACAACGGCGTAGGGCCGTCTGCGATCACTTCTGGATCGGTGGGAGGTACCATTGAGGCCGGTGTGCCGCTCTTTACCGGGTTCAGTCCGACCACCGATGCTTGGACGGTCGATCAGAATTTGCGTACGCCGTATGTCCAGAATTTCAATCTGAACGTGCAGCAAGAGTTGACCAGCCACGCTGCGTTTCAAGTGGCTTATGTCGGGTCCCAAGGGCGAAAGCTTTTTCGCTTCCGCGACTTGAACCAGCCCGATCTCGCCACGGGTGTTTTTCCCTTTGACAACTTCAACATCATTAACAATTTCGAATCGACCGCCACCTCCAATTACAACGCATTGCAGGTCAACCTCAAGCTCCGGAATATGCACGGCCTGAGCTCGCAAGTGAATTACACCTGGTCGCATTCGATCGATACCGCGAGCGATGGAGAAGACTACGTGCCCAACGCGGCGCAACCGGATAACAGCTTGAATCCGGCAGCGGAAAAGGCGAATTCAAATTTCGATAGCCGCAACCGCTTCACCTGGGATTTCAATTACAACATCCCTGCCGGATCGAACCATCATGCGCTGACATCGGGCTGGAGCCTTAATGGTTTATTGCGGCTCTCAAGTGGTCAGCCCTATAACCTGAATTCGTTCGAGAATTTCAATGGCAGCAACCAGTTCTTCGAGCGGCCTGACGTGATCGGCGATCCATTCGCGGGTACCAGCACACCGGGGGCGATCCTGAACCTGGGGGCTTTTGCCGCTCCTTGTAACTGGGACCCGGTCGCCGGCGGATGTGACGCCGCCACTCCCGGCTACCACTTCGGCAACTTGCGCCGTAATGCCTTCGTCGGGCCCAGCTTCCACAACTTCGATTTTTCTGTCGTGAAGAATACGAAGCTGGGAGAGCGGGTCAACATGGAGTTGCGGGCTGATTTCTTTAACATCTTCAACCACCCCAATTTTTCCAATCCCTTGCTCCCGAATTTTGACGTGGATCTCGAAACCAACGGCGGAGTGACGGCCGATCCTGCTAACCCGGGCTGCACCTCCAACCCGCCAAATTCAGCTACCTGCCGCGGAATAGGCCAGGGCTTTCTACCTATTACCGTGACCTCTGACAGCGGAATCGGGAATCCATTCCTCGGCGGCGGCGGCCCCCGTAACATCGAATTGGCGGTCAAATTTACCTTCTAACTTAGAAAATCGTTCCTAAAATGGGCGAAACCGGACCGAAAGGCCCGTCTCGCCCTTGCCTTTGATGGAGACACCACGGTAACGATCCGATGTAGTTCTTGCCAACCATTTCTCACCCATGCCTAATCCTAGGGTAGCTTCAGGGAGCGGCAAGGGAGCATGGGACGAGTTTGCACCACAGAGGGTGCAAACATATGCGACTTGAGGGTTTTCAACAGGGGTTCGGCAGATCCCCTGTAAGTCGCTAAATCAATTAAAGATTTAGCTACACATGCATCATGGTTGGTGCAATAATGCTGGCCCTTGG
>Ga0105245_10001193_pt1 | contig 23504 bp, 28 predicted proteins | sample KBSM54metaG_FD_81523 | JGI IMG/M metagenome (GOLD analysis project Ga0105245, IMG submission 81523) | Miscanthus rhizosphere microbial communities from Kellogg Biological Station, Michigan, USA - KBS M5-4 metaG | ecosystem: Host-associated > Plants > Roots > Rhizosphere > Soil | place...
CATGGATGCCGGAACAAGCAACCGTGGATATCATGTTTGGAACGCCGGGTCGTCGCGAGCGATAGCGTTGAGGATGGTGATCATCTTTCGCATGGTTGCGACCATGGCGAGTTTGAAGGGTTTGCCCTTTTCTCTCAGACGTTTGTAGAAGGTGGCCAGGACCGGGTCGCGTGCCTTGATGGCGCTCAGGGTCGCCATGTAGAGGATGTCGCGCAGGACCTTGCGGCCTCCAGCGCATCGCCCCGGGCGCTTCGAGGCGCCGGATTGCCTGGCATGGGGAGCAACGCCGATCAGGGCGGCAGCAGCCTTGGCGGAGATGTGACCGAGCTCGGCCATGTCGGCGACGAGGGCGCCGGCGAGCACCGGTCCGACACCGATGGCCTGACGCAGCCGATCGACGCGCCGCTTCAGGCGCGGCTCCGCCGCGAGGAGGGCTGTGGCCGCCTTGTCGAGGCAGATCAGGCTGAGCGCGATCGAGCGGACCCTGGCCTGGATCATGCGGCGCACGATCGGCTCGTCGATCGTGTCGAGCTGGCTTGTGAGCCCACTCCGCTCGGCGATCAGGCGACGGCGGTGAGCGCCGAGTGCACTCAACTGCTCGCGTGCGGGATCTGGAGCATAGGGCTCCAGCCGATCGCGCGACGCCTCGAGGCACCGGGCGATCATCGCTGCATCAAGGGCATCGGTCTTGGCACTCTGACCGATCGCCCGGGCAAAAGCCCGCACCCGGGCAGGCGCCAGGATGTGGACATCGAACCCTGCCGCATGCAGCGCACGCGCCAGCGGCTGCTCATAGCCGCCCGATGCCTCCATACCGATCGCCGCCGGCCTCAGCTTCGTCAGACGTGTCACCAACGCCGCGATACCCGCTCGCCCGTTCTCGATGCTCCAGCACTGGCCAGTCGGGCGAACATGGATGTCCAGCCGTGCCTTCGAAATGTCGATGCCTATGATCACTTCAGCGTGTATCATTGCCTCGCTCCCTGGCTTGTGGTGCGGGCTCGCGCCCGATCAACCGTTCGGGGTCAAAGGGAGCGGACAGGGCCTGTGCTTGTTCTCGGCTGTCTCAACCAGTCCGGCATGCGGCCTCCTGCCCGCGCCGGTCGAGGTGCGCACTTCGGCCGGCGCACCGCCTATAGCAAATCAACTCCACACAAGTCCGGCATGACGGAAATAGAATTCGGGGGATATCGGTGCCAGTGCACTTATCTGTTTGATTCTTAACGCACCGAACCCGGTAAGCTCGCGGCATTTGCGCAATAAAATTCACTGTCACCGGGATCGCCGAGATCGCGCACTGTCACCGAGATCGCATCGACGCTCAATCTTTTGCGCGGTTGTTTTTGGCTAAGACTGTGGGCTAACAATCGATGCAGTGGCCGAGCAAAAGCCGGGGGCGGCATCTCGAGCCAAGGTTCAGGGGGGAAAAAGATGAAGCATATAGCCATTCTCGCGATGGTCGCGAGCGCGCCCGCATTGATGGCGCAAACGACTGCCCCGCAAGGGCCGGCCGGCGGATCGCCGGCACCGACATCTTCACCGGCCCCGACGACCATCGTCTTTTCGGAAAAAGGGGCGAACGGGATGAGCGATCTGCCCATGGGTGTCCACCGAATCCCCGACAGCAACGTCGTTGTCTCGGGATATCAGGGCGGCGGCGGGATCGGGATGCTGTTCGGCGTGGTCGGCATGCTGGTGCAGAGTTCGATCAACACGGAGACCGGTACAAGCAAGGTCCGCAATGTCGAGGATGACCTGCGCTTCGACGTCCGGGCAAAGGCGATCGACATGACCAACACGATCATGGCGGGCGACAAGTTCCGGACGGCCTTCACCCTCACGCCCCAGCCGGGCGGCAGCACGATGACGGTGACGCCGTATGTCGTGCTCACCTTCGTCAAAAAGAGCGAGGATGTGCGCCCCTATATCGTACTGAAGACGAAGGTCGCGACCGGCGGCGACTCCGGCAAGACGATCAAGTATTTCTGTTGCGAAGGTAAGCCGGTGCCGCTTGCGAGCCTGACCGAAAATAACGGCGCCCGTCTGAAGGAACTCCTGACGGCCGAGCTGGACACCGCCGTCAACGTGATGCTGCTCGATCGCTCGCAGCCCTTTCCCCGGAACGACGAAGCCAAGCTCAACACTAACGGTTTGCTCCCCTTCGTCGGCAAGCCTTTGAAGTGGAGGGGATTCGATCTGGGCAGTTACAAGGATTACAAACTCGTCGAGTTCCGTGGCGGGATAATCGTCTTCTCGGGCGTGAATATCGTCGAGCCGGGTGGGCTGGAACTGACGCCCGTGGTCAAGAAATGAGGACCCATAGCGCGATGGTCTGAAGCGTGATCGATCAGGCGATCCAGATATCGCGCCGGCCCAAAGTCGGCCGGTTCCCATTTTTCAGCACGATGCTCTAAGGCAGATGCATGGCCAGACGTTCAAAAAATGATCCCTATGGAGAGCTGAACCGCGAGGAGGAGGCTCCCGCTCCGCCGACACTGTGCTGGCTGTGTGGTCGGCCGACCGGCAAGACCATAGTCTGGCACCATCCCGTGCCCAAGAGCCGGGGCGGGCGTGACATTGTGCCCATGCACCCGATTTGCCAGCAGACGCTGACCGCGAATTTCACCAATTCCGAGCTGCAGCGCCATGGAATGGATGTGGAGGCCCTGCTGGCCAACCCCAATATCCGCAGATTCGTCGATTGGGTGGCGAAGAAGGATCCGGATTTCACTGCGGGCACGACCAAGAAGCAGCGCTGATCCGGCCGGCCCTTGGCCTTGCCTCGTTATCGGCGGCGTTTCTTCGGATATGCGGGCGTGGCGCGGTCGTCCGCTGTCAGCTGCTGCCAGCGATTGAAACGCTCCACTGTCAGCGTTCCCTCGGCAATCGCCGCCCGAACCGCGCAGCCGGGCTCGTTGCCATGCGCGCAGTCCGAGAAGCGGCAGCCCTCAGCCACCAGCAGGAAGTCGTCAAAAATCTCCGCTACCCCCTCGGCCGCGTCGGACAGCTGCAATTCGCGCATGCCGGGCGTGTCGAGCAGCCAGCCGCCTCGCTCGAGCCGATGCATTTCGCGCACGGTGGTCGTGTGGCGCCCGGTATCGTCGCTCGCGCGGATTGCCTGGGTGGCGATGCTGTCCGAGCCGCGCAAGGTGTTGACGAGGGTCGATTTCCCGACGCCCGAGGACCCCAGCAGCGCCACGGTCTTGCCCGTGCCGCACCAGGCGGCGAGGCGCGCCGCGCTGGCGGGATCGCGGCCGTTGACGGTTTCGACCCGCAGCCCGGGCTCGATCGCGCGTGCCGCCTCGGCAAAGGCCTCCGGGGTGTCGGTCAGGTCGGTCTTGGTGAGAACCACGACCGGGTTCACGCCGACGTCCCGCGCCAGCACCAGATAGCGCTCGAGCCGCGCGACGCTGAAATCCTGATTGCAGGAGGCGACGATGAACAGGGTGTCGACATTGGCGGCGATCATCTGCTCCTTGCGCGGATCGCCCGGCGCGCGCCGCTTGAACAGGTTCAGCCGGCGAAGGACGCGGGTCGGCAGCTGCGTGGCGTCATCGACCAGCAACCAGTCGCCGACCGTCGGATGATCGTCCGAGGGCAAGGCACCGGGAATATAGGGTGTGATCTCGTGCTGAAACCCGGCGCCCGCGACAGCGATTTGTCCGCGATGAACGGCCATGACGCGGACGGGATGGCATGATTGTGCTTCCTCGGCCGAAACCTGTTCGCTGAAAAAGTCATTCCAGCCGAGCTCTTCCAAAGACTCATCAGTCGATTTCATAGGGCGACAGCAGCGTCTTTCTTTGTGGCTGGCAAGTGGTTTGCCGGCATCGGGGGCATGCGAGGCTCCGCTAGCATGGCTTAGCGGGAGAGCCTATCGAGGTCGTGCCGGATTCTGATGCGGTGGTGGTCGGTTCGCTTTCGGCGGAGCGAATTTAGTCCGGAAGCGCCGGACTAGGCGCGCGCCAGCTATGGTCGCACCTGACGGCTAGCTGCTTGTGGACCCCGTGTCGCATTAGCGGTCATTTCCTGGGGCACGCCTGAACGACAGCAGGTCAAATGATAGCTTCTAGCATTTCGCCGGTTGCCATGTCACTTGTGGCCCTATGTACACTGCGACGTTATGCCCCGTCTGCTCGACACCGGCAGGCACGCGAGAACTCAACGGGCTCGCCCGCGTGGAGTGCATTCGCTGCGGAGCCTTCTCGGCGACCTATGAAGCGATACAGACGTTGGAAGCGCTTTCGTCTGAACCGCAGGACAAAAGGGCTCTGCTTAGCGGGCGTATTCGACGCGCGGCTTTGAGCAGAGACTACGCAATCAACGAGATGGCAGCCAGAAATTTGGTGCTACGTGCCACCGAGATTCCTCCTCCCGAGGCGCCGCTCGCTCTATTGTACTTTGCGAAGCGGGCGCCGGATGGACTTTTGCCGGAAGGCTGGGCCGCTGTGATGTTTACGCCGGACTCAGGACGTGCGCTCGCCGCGATCGCGGAGCTCGAAGCAGAAGGATTGATTACATCCGAGCCGGGCGATCCAGGCCTCCGCATCCAAGTGACAGAAACAGGTAAGAAGCTGATCGAACAGGACGACGATGAGCCGGAAGGTGTCAGTGTCGTGACACCGTACAGCTCCCTGAAGCTCCTAGAACTCCGAGTAGATCGTGTAAAATGCTTCGCTCAAGACCAGCGACTATCGATCGGGGGCGGAGGGTTCAATCCGAGGTGGACCATCCTGATTGGGGACAATGGCGTTGGCAAAACGACGCTCCTACAGCTCGTCGCAGCGCTTTGGCCGGGTGCCGAGTCAGTCGATGGCGAGACAGCTCCCGCACTTCAGTTTCGGAGCGATCTGCAGCGGGTATTTCAACCCAACCACTTGAGCCAGGGAACGGCGAGAGCCGAGGCGGTCTTCCAAGCCTACGTCGAGCACGAACCGAAGCATCTGCTGACCGGGACTTGCATTGGGTACTCGCTCGACAAGCTCTTCCCAGAGCTTGAGCTCGGATTCGAACGCATCAGCGTGAGTTCTGGCCGGAATGGGATGACGTACACTGGCAATTTCGACCTCACAGGTCGCCCCCTGCTCGTAGGTTACGGTGCGACCCGCGTGGTCGGGTCCACATCCCTTGCCCGAAAAGATCAGCTAGGCAACGTCGCAAGTCTTTTCGACCAAGAACAGGTCCTGCGAAATCCGGAGGAATGGCTGCTGCAAGCTGACTACGCGCGACGCCTCTCCCCCGATGACAAACAGACGGCGGCGCGATACGGGCGCATCCGCGAAGCTCTCCTCTCGATCCTGCCGGGGGTGACCGCGCTGAACATACTACCGCCCACGGAGGAGAGCTCGAGCGCCGCGGTTCTGTTTGCAACCGAATTGGGCATCGTTCCGTATGCTGAACTCGGACTCGGCTACCAAAGCACCATCGCCTGGATGGTCGACCTCGCGTCGAGGTTGTTCGACTATTACCCCCGCCTAGCGGACCCCTTGGCAGGCGAAGCGCTGGTGCTGATCGACGAGATTGATTTACACTTGCACCCAGCTTGGCAGCGAAGCCTCCTCGCCGACCTGTGTCGCATCTTCCCCAACGTGCAATTCATCGCCACTACGCACAGCCCGCTCGTGGTCCAAGGAGCTGCGCACGCCCGGATATACCTCCTGCGTAAGGAATCAGGCGTCGTCCGGATTGTCGAGGAGACCGAGGAGATCGAAAACTGGCGCGTCGACCAAATCCTAACGAGCGATCTATTCGGGGTTGAATCACCTAGGTCGAAGCGGATCGGGGCGTTGGAAGCAAAGCGTACCGACTTGCTCTCGAAGCCGGTCATGTCTGCAGGCGACCGCGCTGAGGTCGAACGGCTTGAGCGCGAAATCGGCGACCCGCCGGTCGGCGAGAGCGAGCAAGATCGCGACGCGATGGCCTTCCTGCGCGAGGTGGCCCGCAAGATGCGGGAGGCGTGATTGCGGCGACTGAATCGCCCGACGGCCGCTCCCAAGACATTATTGAACCTAAAAATGGCTGCGGACCTGCATGCACAACAGCAATTTAATCGCGGGGTGAAGTCCATCTCCTTCCGCGGTCATGTCTTCGGCGCGGACGATGTCCGGGCAGAGCTAGACACCTTCCATCATGGCAAATGCGCCTACTGCGAAGCGCCGCTACGTCCGGTCACAAACGGGCATATCGAGCACTTCAGGCCAAAGGGGGGGATCGTGGACGAGGGAACGGGTGCCCTCGTCACGCCGGGCTACTACTGGCTCGCCTACTCTTGGGAAAATCTCCTGCTCGCATGCCCACGCTGCAATTCGGCGGGAAACAAGGGCAATCGTTTCCCGCTGCAAGACGAAGCAGGCCGCGCGTCACCAGCCGCAAAATCAACCGCCCGCGAGCAGCCCCTCCTCGTGGATCCGGCCGGAGACTATCCTCGCAGGCATGTGAGGTTCCGGCGCGAAGTGGTGTACGCCGTTCAAGGTAGCGCTAAAGGTCAAGCCACGATCAAAGTGCTCGGCCTCGAGGATCCCTTCCTCCAGGAGGCCCGACGGGAACACCTTGAGATCATGAAGATGTGTGAGATAGTCAGCGGATGGGCCGCCAACCCTGCCGCTGCCGCTGAGGCCACACTCCACCTCGCCCAGATGAGGAGCAGCGCTGGCGCCTTCCTCGCGTGCGCGAAAGACAGCTTCTACTTGCGAGTGCGTGCTTGACGCAGACGGGGTGAGCTGCGGATATGCTTGATGGTCGTGCCGCCGACGCTCGATGAGGAAGACCGGGCATCGGTGACGGTGCGCTTATGGTCCTTCACCCTGAACTTGTTTCAGGGTCCAAGGTGCCACAAACTCGGACTGTGCTGATTGCGCAATGGATGCTGAAACAAGTTCAGCCTGACGGCGTGGAAGGGCCGCAGAGCGAACTTCTGGTTCACTACATTAGCTGCCGGCCACTGGCCGAACTTTTGACGATACGCATTTGTGAGCACGCCCAGCCTCAGGACCAGGAAAGCTGATCCTTGGGCAGCCGCCCGCTCGGATCATAGACGATCACCTGGTGCGGCAGATCGGTAAGCGAGGCCTGAAGGCCGCCTTGCGGGCGGCGCCACCGAAGGGCTGATAGCCGCTCTTTGAGCGGGGCGATGATGTCGGACGAGATTGGGTCAGCGGACGAGGGAGCGAGTAGTCATATGAGGTCTCGTATGACTACTCGGATGGAGATTGTCGGCCGGGTGTCAGGCCGTCGGCACTGGACCGTCGAGCAGAAGCTGGCGATCCTGCGCGATGCCTTTGGGCCGGAGGGCTCAGTCCGCGCGGCCATCGAGCGCCACGAGGTCGGCAGTGGCGCGATCTATACCTGGCGCCGCCAGGCGATGTCGGGGGCGCTGACCGGGATCACCAGGCCGGCGGTACCGAGCTTTGCCGAGGTCCAGATCAACGAGCCTGCGGTGATGTTGCCGGCGCCTTCGTCGGCCGCGCCGGGTAGCGGACAGATCGGGATCGAGCTCCCGTCAGGCGTGCGGCTGACAGTTGACGCATCAGTCGATGCCGAGGCGCTTTCGCGGGTGATCGGTGTCCTGGTACGATGATCCCGCTTCCCCCGCTGACGCGGATATTCCTGGCATGCGGCGCGACCGATATGCGCAAGGGGTTCGATGGTCTGGCGGTGCTGGTGCAGCAGGCGCTGAAGCAGAGTCCGCATTCCGGCGCGCTGTTCGCGTTCCGCGGCAAGCGCGGCGATCTGGTCAAGCTGCTCTGGTATGATGGTCAGGGATTATGCCTGTTCTCTAAGCGCATGGATCGAGGCCGGTTCGTCTGGCCATCGACGGCAACCGGCACGGTCACGATGACCGCGGCACAGCTTTCGATGCTGCTGGAAGGCATCGACTGGCGGCGGCCGGAGCGTACATTTACACCATCGCTGGCAGGCTAAAAACGCCGGGATTCCTGCGCTTTTTCTGGCTCGGCGATCCGCGATCTGCTATATATTCGCAGTGTCGGACGCAGCCCTTTCCGTCCCTGATAAAGACGCTCGGATCGCCGAGCTGGAAGCCGCATTGGCGACTGCGCGCGCCGATATCACCGCCCGCGATATCCTGATCGATACGCTGCGCGTGCAGCTTGCCCGCCTCAAGCGCATGCAGTTCGGCAAGGCGTCCGAGAAGCTCAGCCACGAGATCGCCCAGCTTGAGCTGGCACTCGAAGAGCTCGAGGCCGAAGCCGCCACGGTTAGCGCGCAGCGCGCCGATCCTGCCAGAAACGACCGGCCGTCACCCGTTCGCGCGCTCCCGGCCCATCTGCCGCGTGAAGAACAGCGGATCGAGCCCGAGCATGGCAACTGCACCTGCCCCGATTGCGGCGGGACATTGCGCCCACTGGGTCAGGACAGCGACGAGATGCTCGACGCCGTGCCGGTCCAGTGGCGGGTCATCCGCACCATCCGGCCCAAGTATAGCTGCCGCGCCTGCGAGAAGGTCGTGCAGGCAGCCGCACCCGTAAAAGCGATCGCGCGGGGCAAGGCTACGTTCGGAACGCTTGCCCATGTCGTGGTCGCCAAGTTCGACCATCACCTGCCGCTCTACCGCCAGGCGGAGATGATGGCCGCGCAGGGCATCGATATCGATCGCTCGACGCTCGCCGGCTGGGCCGGTCAAGCGTCAGCGCTGCTCGATCCGATCGTCAGCCGCATCCGTGACGTCGGGCTCACCGCCACCAAGATCCATACCGACGACACGCCCGTGCCGATGCTGGATCCGGGGCGCGGCAAGACCGCAACCGGCAGGATCTGGGCCTATGTCGTCGACGATCGCGGCGCCGGCGCCACCACGCCGCCGCTGGTCTGGTATCAGTTCACCCAGGATCGAACCGGCAGCCACCCCCAACAGCAGCTCGCCAGCTTCACCGGCTTCCTGCAGGCCGACGGATATGCCGGCTACGACAAGCTCTACAGCACCAACCGCGTCACCGAGGTCGCCTGCTGGGCGCATTTCCGGCGCAAGATATTCGATATCCACGCGACCAAGTCGACGGCGCTCACCACCGATCTGCTGGCGCGCATCGCCAGCCTTTATCGGATCGAGGACGAGATCCGTGGCCACTCGCCAGACTTCCGACGACGGGGCCGGCTGGAACGAACGGCGCCTTTGATCGAGGCATTGCGCACCGCCCTCGACGACGCTTTGCGACGCCTCTCGCCAAAGTCCGAGATGGCCAAGGCGATCGCCTATGGCCACAAGCGCTGGACTGCGCTCACGCGGTTCCTCGGTGATGGACGCCTGGAGATCGACAACAACATCGCGGAACGCGCGATCCGTAGCATCGCGATCGGCCGCAAGAACTGGCTGTTCGCCGGATCAAAGGCCGGCGGCGAACGCGCCGCCGCGATCTACACGGTCATCGAGACCTGCAAGCTCAACGGTGTCGAGCCGCAGGCTTACATCGCTGACGTCATCGCCAAAATCGCCGGCAACTGGCCTGCCGCGCGCTGGGACGAGCTCATGCCGTGGAACTGGCGCCCAGACTTCCAGACCATCGCCGACGCCGCATAGGCAATGCCCGCAATTCGCCCCATGTGGAGGCATATGGCGCGCCGCTCAATCAGTAGCCAATAGCTGGTCTAACGTTAATGGTCGGAGCTTGGCGCTCGTCTCGCCGCCCTTGCTCACCAAGGCCGACGTGATCAACTCGCCAAACCTCAAAGGTCGACGGCGGCGCGGAAATCAAAAGGGTAATGCGCTCTCCAGCCCGAGGCAGAACTTCAAACCACCAAAGGTCGTCGACCTCTCCGTCCTCAGAAGTAACTCGAGCTTGGATCACGTTCTTGCCCCCATCGCGCCGCTTCGATGGCCTTCAGCCTACAGCTCGAATGTCCGCTTGCCACCCAGTTATCACTGTTCCGCGGTCTTCAAACCACGCTTACGCAGATCGGGGCCCCAGCGCCAGAGCACGAGATTATTATTATCCGCGGTCGCGCCGGGCACGAAGCTCGGCACGAGGATGCCGCTATGGCCTGCCTTTCTCAGCCGGTCGACGACCAGCCACGATGGCGCGTCGCGACCTGCGCGCAGGTCTATCAGCCAGCTGCAGTCGAGCTCGTCCCACGTCACGCCGTGCGTGGCGCGCCCGGCATCGTCGCGCAAATCAGCGATGCCGTCGCAATCCACGTCATATTCGCACATCGTCAGAGGCCGCAGCCGATGGCTGAACCCTTGCGTGCACTCTCCGATCGAGGTCATTACGTCGAGCGAGAGATACAGGGTCGGCTCGCCCTTGCGATTGAAGCGCCCTCCGGTGAACGCCGCGCCCCCGCCAGAAATCGGCGAGAAGGACCAGGCCGGATCATGGCCGCGATAGCAGCGTCCGACGAATCTCACGCCCCGACTCTCAGGCCCCGACCAGTCTCAGGCAAAGCCGCCGAGCGCCATATGGTCGAGATAGTCGCGCACGGCGCCAGCCTGTCCCGACTTGACCAGCGCTTCGGACGTCCGCCCGTCGAGCGCGGGGATCGGCTGCGAGCGATACCATGCCATCGCCTGCGCCTCGCCGCCGGCCCATTCACGGACTCGGCTGATGATCTCGAGCATCTCCGTGACGCGCGTCTGGGTCCGCGGCGACGCCTTGCGATCGGTCTTCGAGATGGTCGCGGTGGCAAGGCCGGCGGTTTCGGCCAGCTGCCCTTTGGTCATGCGGAACATGGTGGCGACACGGTCGACATCGATCATGCCGGCCTTGTCCATGAAATGCGTCACGAAGCTACCGTTGAGGGCCAGCGAAAAGGGCTTCCCGGCTGAGCTAGTCGTCGCCAAGCCCCCGTCGGCGCCCTGGACGCGGATCGACCCACCCCTGCCCACCTTAGGCTTCGCGCTGGCCATGTCCCATTCTCCGTCCGAATTCTGGACATTAAATAGGACATCAGTGCAGCGAATTCAAGAGATATGCGAGTCGGCTGACTGGCCAGCATAGCATGCACCCACCTCTCCAACGGGCCTAGCTTCTGTCTCGACGCGCTCTATGGGCAAGGGCAGACCATGCTGGAGCGAGCGATGAGCAATCCGTCAAAGCCATGGGATGGCGACCTGGTCCGGACATGGCTGGAGCGCCGGCTCGCCGCATCGAAGCTGGATCAGGCGGCGGCGGACAGGCGCGGATATGAGGCGCGGGACGAGTATGACCTGGCGGCGGCCGAGGAATGGGTCTGCCGTGCGCTTCTGGCCGCCGGTTGCGCGAACGATCAGGCCGCGTTCGCGGGGCGCCTCAAGGGGCTGATCGGCGAGGAAGAGTATCGGGTGACGGGCATCCATGACGATATCCGCTTCGAGCGGCATGTTCGCGGGCAGCTCCGGAAACTGGCCAAGATGACCAAGGCGAATGAGGGGTTCGAGAAGACGATGCGCTATCAGTGAAGGCGGCGCCTTGATTGACGCCACCCGCGCGCCGTGAAACGATCGCGCTGCCATAATAAGAGGATGCCTCCATGCCGATCCCCGCCACCTGGTCTGCGAAACTGCTCGGCATCCTCCGCATCGTCGTGGGCCTCGCCTTTCTCGACCACGGCATCTCCAAATTCTTCGGCATTCCGCCCTTCCCTGAGCAGATGACCCCTTTGCTGACCGTGGCAGGCGGGCTCGAAGTGGTCGGTGGCGCACTGATCCTGATCGGGTTGTTCACCCGCCCGGTGGCGTTCGTCCTGTCGGGGTTTTGCGCGGTCGCCTATTTCATGGTCCATGTCCCGCTAGGCTTCTTCCCGCTGGCGAATGGCGGCGAGCCGGCGATGCTCTATTGCTTCATCTTCCTGTACTTCTCCGCGGCGGGCGGCGGCGTGTGGAGCGCGGATGCTTCGCGCGGTGCGCCGTGAGCGATCCGCTTTCCACAGGCAATGTCGCGCTGCTGATCGATGCCGACAATGCCTCGCACTCGGCGATCGAGCCGGTGCTGACTGCGCTGGGCGATCTCGGCACGGTCAATGTGCGCCGCGTCTATGGCAACTGGAGCAAACCGGCGCTGAAAGGCTGGGAGGCGGTCGCCTTGCGCTATGCGCTCGAGCCGCAGCAGCAGTTCGACCTGACCAAGGGCAAGAACGCGACCGACATGAAGATGACGATCGACGCGATGGACCTGCTTGCGAGCGGACGCATCACCGGGTTCGGCATCATGTCGTCGGACAGCGATTTCATGCCGCTCGCCACCCGCATCCGCCGGGACGGGTTGCCGGTCTATGGCTTCGGCAGCGCCAAGGCACCCGAGGGTTTTCGCGAAGCCTGCAATCGTTTCATCGACGTCGAAACGCTGATCTCACGCGCCCCGAAATCCGAGCAGCCCGTTGTTGAGCCCGGCAAACGCAATGCAATAGACCCTGAGGTCGTCGCGATGCTGATCGATGCCTATGGGGCATCGAAACATGATGCCAAAGGCTTTGCGTCGTTGAGTGAGGTAGGCCAGCGAGCGAGCAATCGATCGAGTTTCGACGCGCGGAGCTACGGCTATTCGCGTCTGTCCGACCTGGTCGAAGCAGTGCCCGGCTTCACCGTTGACCGGCGTGAAGGCGGGCCGTTCGTCCTTCACAAGAATAAACGCAACGATTCAACCCGATAAGGGGACATCTCTCGACGGAACTGCACCGAACGCGACAGAATCCTGCGGGCGCGTCATCCCGTCCCTCATCGCCATGTCAGACCCGGCCCCGGGCCCAGCTCTCGATCCTCCCCTGCCAGTAAACCTCCTCCCGTCCATCGATCTCCCAGGCGACTTCGCCGGCGAAGGGAATCCACCGGCCCTGGTGGAGCCGATAGTCCGAGAAGCGGCCGCGCCAGGGCGTCGGCAATATCGGGTCGATCGCCGAGCGCGGGCGGTCGGGCGCGAACGCCGTTGCGATCCGCCCGGCGCTGTCCAGGCCAAGCGAAATTTCGACGGCCGATGCGCCCTCGCCGGCCCCGACAATGATGTCGTGCGCGCCTCCCTCCCGCCACCGCAGGGCGGTATTGGCGAGGATGGCATCAGGCGCCCAGGCAAGTTCGGCGAGGTAGCGCATCAATTCGCCGCGTGTGAGCGCGGCTGTATGCGGCATCCGGACCATCGGGATGAATCCCAGCGCCCTGACGTCGAGACGACCGACGCCCTGATCAAGCGCATCGCAGACGGATATCAGTCCCAGGGGCCCAAATCTGGCGCGCCAGGCAAAGGCGCAGGCGCGCGTCTCGATCGATTGGCGGGCGGTAAAGGACATCCACGCGGCCTTTCCGAGCGCGCGTTTCATCCTGCCGGTCTGGGTAAGGGCAACGGTCGATCCATCGGGCGCGGCCTGCGCACCGAGCCGGGTCGCCAGATCAAGGACGAAGGACGGGAGATCGCAGCGCTCGGGTGGAAGCATGTCGGGCATTCTTCGGTCCTTTCGTCAGGGCATCATCGCCCAGCGAATTGCGGTGAGGAGGACAGCGCCTCCAAACAGAGGCCCGAAAATCGGCTTGGTCCGGGCGGCCAGCCATGCCGGAAGATAGATGTCGAAATTGGCGGCGCGGTCGTCCGTGTAGCGTTCGACGATCCTGCCAAGCGGGCACTGCCCATGGTTGAGGCCGAGTATGGCGACCTCGACGAGGACGGCAGCGATCGCCCAGGCAGCGCCGACGAACCTCGCTTGCGCGGCACATACCCAGATCGCGCCGATCATGAACACGAAGAATGCCCAGATGATCGTATGGACCAATTTGATGGCGCGAAGGGTCATGCGTCGAGTCATGCGATCACGTCGCGACGACGGCGGCGACCGGTCTGCGCGGCGACCAGGGCAGCGTCGGGCCATAGCCGAAGCGCATCACGATATCGGGGCGCCTGCCCGGCAGGCCGACAAGCGCGGCCAGCTCCGGGCGGAGGCTGGCGACCTCGACGGGCTGATTGACGAAGGCCTGCTTCAGCCCCAGCGCCGTCGCCTGTAGCGCGAAGCGCTGACAGGCCTGCCCAACCGCCACCCAATGTGCGGGGCCTTCCCCGGCGCCAACGAACACCGCGATCCCGGCCGATGACCGGATCTGGCGGGCATAGCCGTCATTCTCCGATCGTGCCGTCGAGAACCAGTCGAACGCATGCGGCCCCAGCCAGTCGGGCAGCGCGGGGTTGCCGCTCGCCACGCTATAGAGGCCATCGCGGCTGCGGAGCGCCTGACGGGGGTTGTATCTCAGCCAGGATTTCAGCTCGCGCACAAAGGCGGCGTCGGCCATTTGCGTGCTGTTGCCCGCCACCACGAGATCGCGCAGATGATCGATCCGGGGGCGGTCGGTGAGCAGCACCAGATCGACGCCGGGCATTTCCGCGGCCTTGGCGAGACTCTCGAGGTCGGCCACACTGACCGCGCGACCGTCAAAATCAGCGCGGGTCGATTGGCGCTTCGGGATCGCGTCAAACAGCGCGGAGCGAACCGCCGGCCCGCGATCGACATCGAACAGGATCGCGCCGCCGTCGGCCGGATCGAAGCGCACGCCGCCGGGCCGCCCGCGCGCGGCGGCCGCCAGCGACAGGTTCTCGGCCGCGCAGCCCAGGCTGACGAACAGATGATGGTCGTCGGGATCGACGACCGGGGTTCGCCGCGTATAATCGGGCAGGATATCGATCCGCTTGTCGCCCATGCGAAACCGCCATGGCTGCGTATTATGGCCATTGGGCGCCAGCGTGGCATAGCGGATGAGATCGCTGAGCTGTGCCGGATCAGGCAGCGGTGCGCGCAAGGGGGCGATGCCGGCCGCATAGTCCGACGACGATCCCATGCCCGACATGGTCAGCCAGGTCGCACCGCCGCCAAACCCGGCGGCCGCTCCAGCGCCGATGAGCATTTGTCTTCGGTTCATGCGGCTGTTCCTCGCCTGCCGGGTTGGTACGAGCGCCATGCGCACCTGCCTGTCGCCGAAGATACGCCGGATGGTCATGAACACAGCGGCGATGGCCGGTCCGATCAGCTCCCGTTGAGCCCCATCAGCTCGAAGCCGCCGAGCGTTGGGAGAATGGGAGGAGCCTAAAGCAGGTCTGAAGACATGGAGATGCGTAGATATACTGAAGCGTCTCAAGGCATGGCTAACTGTGACGCCGAATCAGCGCCAGAATCGCCTGGCGTCGACCAGCGCCTCATGGGCTTCGCCGGCCGCGTCCAGCATCTTCCTTCTGCTAACGGGGAAGCGCAAGGCCGGCCCGTCGGCGATGTCCAGGCTGCTCAATATGGCGGGCGCCGTCACCAGATCGTTGAGCGCCCCGAGCTCGTCCTGCAAGGCCTCCAGCGCCGAAATGAACCGCTTGTACCGGCGGCGCTCACGCTTGCGATCGAACAAGGCGGTGAAGAACTCGCCAGCATAGCGCAGCTTCTTGGCGTTCTTGCGGAGCGTGTGACGTGCCTGATCATCCCCTTTGGCCAGATCTCGACCCTGTTTCTTCACCTTGCGGCGCAGGCGATCGAGCGCATCGCCGGCAAAGGCGCGCGCCGGCTGGTTGCGGATGTCCGCGACATCTGCCGTGCCGAGCCACGCGCCGTTCGAGCTCCATTCCGAGAGATCGAGCATGAGGCGGCGGACGCGACGCGATGCGAGGATCCGGTCCACACGGGCATAGAGCCTGTGCCGCTCTGTCTCGAGCCGATGGCGAAGCTTGCCGGGCGGTGTATGCGCGATCATTGCGTCGACGCTGCGCGCTTCGCCGAGCTCCCGCGCAAGCCGGCGCAGCGCCTTGCGCAACCTGGCGCCGACATCGTCATCGGACAAAGGCTTGAAGATGGACAGGGCGGAGCGCAGCCGGCGCAGCGCCACGCGTGCCTGGTGCAGCGCCTCGGGTGCGTGCCCGTCGAGGAACAGGTCTTCGTTCTGCCGGAACTGCCGCAGGCAGGTCAGCACGATGTGCTGAAAGGCCTCCGCCGCCGTCATGTCATGATCCAGCTCGACCCGCCCGGCGCCATATGCCTCGGCGATCGGATCGAGCAGGGCATAGCCGCGCTGCGACTTGGTCAGAACGGCCAGGCGCATGGGGGCGACGGCGTCGAGCTTGCGGGCGAAGGCGAACAGCGCGGCGGGCGCGCCGCTTTTCAACTCGAGCTCTACCTCGCAAATGGGCGATCGGCGATCGCCGGCGATCACCTCGCCCCGGTCGAGGACCAGCTCGATATCGGCACCGCTTTCGTGAACATGCCAGGTGCGCCGTTCGACATCGACCTCGAACACAGGCGCGATCTCGTCGGCCAGCTTGCCCAGAAGCGCCCGGATCGGCGTGCCATGGCCGAGGATCGGCGTATCGTCGGCGACGGGCTGTTCCCATTCAGGCCGCGCGAACAGGCCGACCGAGCCAGCGCCGCCCGCCTTGACGGTCTGGATCCGTTTGCGCCCCGAGCGGCGGATCCGCAGCCAGAGGCCAGCCTTGCGGAGACTATGGTCGTGCGTGTCGAAATAGACCGACCGTTGCTTCGCCGTCTTCGGCTTGCCCGCCATCAGATCCGAGGCTTGCAGGATATCGGCATCCTGCGGACTCAGCGCCAGCTTGAGTTCGATTTCATCGGACATTGTGGGGTGATGACTCACCGTGCCGGTCGCGGCAAGCGGCGCACGGGCACCAGCGCGATCAAGCCTGTGCCGGCCGCTCGCGCTCATGAGCCGGCCTTACCCAGCGCGACAGGCAGCATGAGCAGTCCCGCGGCGACGCTTGCGGCGAGCGGCAGGGCCGCGCGCCAGCCTCTGCTCCAGCCCGCCAGGCTGATCGCGGCGCCCGCCTTGAAGAGCGTGTTGAGCATGACGGGCGCGCCCAGGACGAGCCCGGCGGTTCGCGCATCGAGTGCTCCGGCCGGCAATCCGCCCATGGTGATGATCGCGGAATCGACATCGACCATTCCCGACAGGGCAAGCACGGTCGCGAGCCCGGCATCGCCGAACCTGTGCAATACCCAGCGCGCGGCCAGCGACAGAAGCATCACCAGCGCCATCAGGATGAGGGCGGGAAGAATATCGAACGGATTACGAACCGCGACCTCTCCGGCCGGCTGATCCGGGTGCCGCATCGCGACGCGCAGATGCCATAAAGTCGCCAGTGCGCTCACCAGCGCGGCGGGCACGACAAGCAGCGCGAGCGTCGGCAGGGCGAAGGGGGCGAGCACGACCACGAGCACGATGACGCGCAGAAACATCACGGTCGAGGCAGCGGCGATTCCGGCGATGAGAATGGCGGGGCGCTCGCCGTCACCGCGCAGCCTTGTGGCGAGCGCCGCGGTGACGGCGGTCGACGACACCATCGCGCCGGCGCCCGCCGTTGCGATCGTGCCGCGCGATGCGCCCAGGCGCTTGCTCGCGACATAGCCGGCGAAGGAGAAGCCGGACACCATCACCACGACCATCCATAGCTGACGCGGGTTCCAGGCGTCGAAAGGGCCATAAGCATGATCCGGCAGCAGCGGCAGAATGACCATGGCGATCAGCGCGAACCGGACGATCGCGGTCACCTCGGCTTCGCTCAGCCGTTCGACCCAGCCATGCAGTTGCGGCCGCATGGCGAGCACCAGGGTGATGACGACGGCGATGACCGTGGCGAGCATCGCCTGTCCCGTCGTAGCGAGGAACCCGCAGCCGAGCGTCAGCAACCCGACCAGGCTGGCCGTCCCGCTGACCTTGCCGCTTCGGCGCGCCACCTCGGCATAGCCGAGTAGCACAAGGGCGGCCGCGCCGGCGACGATGATGGCAGCGACGATTGTGTCGTCCGGGCGGATCGCGCCGGCCAGGCCGCCCGCCACCCCGAGCAGGCCGAAGGTGCGGATGCCCGCGAAACGGGAGCCGGGCTGCTCGTTGCGCAGCGCCCAGCCGCGCTGGATCCCGATCAACAGGCCAAGCGCGAGCGAGAGGCCGATCGCACCGATCGTGTCGATCGTCACGGCCCCCAGATCATGCCTTGCCGCTATGCGGTGCAGCGGCGCAGCTGATGCACTCGGCAGCGATCGGCAGCGCCGCCAGCCGCGCGGGCGCGATCATTTCGCCGCACCCGGTGCAGATCCCGTAGCTGCCCGCATCCAGCCGGGCGATCGCCTTTCTGGTCAGGTCGATTTCAGCAAGTGCCGCGCTTTCCACCGCGTTCAGCGCTTCGTCACCCTCCCGATCGACTGCCTGTTCGGCAAAGTCGTCGTCGAGCGGTCGGCCCAGCTCACCTTCGATGCGCCCGATCTGTGCCGTCAACACCGCAAGCCGCTCCGTCAGGCGGCTGCGAACCTCTGCCTTGTCCGGCATCAGGCCGCCTTCCCCGTCGGCGCTCATGGCAGCAGTCCTGCCGACCAGCCGAGCTGTAACGGCTTCAACACCTCCGAACCATTGGACGGCAACGAGCGCGAGCGCCGGACCGCGAGCAGGAGAGTCTGGTAGTTTCTGACGAACTGGCGGTGGGTCGACCGCACCGCGCCGCATGTCGCGACCTGGCCCAGGAGCCGATGCGCACGTGCTCGCCTGAGCAGATAAGGGATTTCAACTGTGTACATAGCTCACCTCCGCGAAAAGACGGTGGCACCCATCAGGCCCGGAGTCGCTACGGGATTCCCCGGATCACTCGGGACCGGGAAAGCCGGTCCCTGGGAAACGACCGCTCGCATCACGAAGCTGGGCACGAGGATGCCGCTATGGCCAGCCTTTCCGACCTGTTCGAAGCGGTACCGGGATTCGTCCTCGGCCGGCGCGGCGACGGCGCGTTCGTTGGTCGCACGGAATAAATCTAACGATTCAACCCGATAACGGGGCATCTCTCGGCGGAATCTGCACCGAACGCGACAGAATCCTGCGGTCGCGTCATCCTGTCCCTCATCGCCCATGTTAGACCCGGCCCCCGGGAGCAAGGTCCGAGGGGGATCTTGAGCGTGCAAGATGAGTGGGCTTGATGACGACTCAACGCGTATTCGTGAGCGGCAAGGTGCAGAATATCGGTTTTCGCAATTGGGTGATGTGGAAGGCGCAGGAATTTGGCGTGACCGGTTGGGTGCGGAACCTGACTGATGGTCGGGTCGAGGTGCTCGTCGCGGGAGATGACGAGGCGGCCAACGCGCTGATCGAAGCATGCCGCCAGGGCTCGCCGCATTCGCGCGTCGACCATGTCGAGGCCAGGCCGGACGATGAACGCCCGCCCAAGGGCTTCACCAAGCGGTTCACGGTGGATACGTCTTCCGCGCGTGTGTGATCATCCGAACCCTCTCGCCTGAGCTGTCTCCACGATAAGCAGCCTGAGCGAAACCTGTCGGCTGGTCGAGCCTGCCGACGGGCACGGCCCATAACGCGCAAGCGTCTGATCAAGCAGCGGCCTGACTTTCCCCGGCGGCAGCTTCGCCATCTGCGCAAGCGGCATTGTCTCGGCGACACGCGCAACCGCGAAGCTGATCGGCTCACCCCTCGGCGATATCCTCGTTCCACAGGGCCGGCTGCTCGGCGATGAAGCGCGCCATCAGATCCACGCAGCGCGCATCATCGACGATATCGACCCGCACCCCGCGCTCGCGCAGGAAATCCTCATTGCCGCCGAAATTGCGGTTCTCGGCGATCACGACATGGGGGATGCCGAACTGAACGATCGTCCCCGCGCACATCATGCATGGGCTGAGCGAGGTGTAGAGAATGGTGTCGCGATAATGCGTCTGGCGACCGGCGTTGCGCAACGCGTCCATCTCGCCATGCGCGATCGGATCGCCCTGCTGGATGCGCTGGTTATGCCCCGCGCCGATGATCGCGCCATCGCGGACGAGGACCGAACCGATCGGGCAGCCGCCCTGGGTGTAGCTTTCAAGCGCGAGTTCATAGGCACGGGTGACGAAGGGGGCGTGGACGTCAGTCATTGCGCTTCATCCTGCCCGGCCGCGGGCATCCTGTCGAATGTTTCCCGGCCCGGTCACGTCAATGATTTCTCCAGCAAGAAGCAGCTAAGGCGCGTCGATGGACATCGAGGTCGGCACGCTCAATCCGGATATCGCCAGCAGCGACCTGATGTCCGGTGCCCGGTACCGCGCCGATATCGACGGGCTGCGTGCGATAGCAGTCACGTCAGTGGTCCTTTTCCATACGGGGCTTGCCTCGGTCGGCGGCGGCTTTGTCGGGGTCGACATCTTCTTCGTGATTTCGGGCTTCCTGATCGGCGGCATCGTCGACCGCGAGATCGCCTCGGGGCGGTTCAGCTTTGCGGCTTTCTACGCACGGCGTGCCCGTCGCATCCTGCCGGCACTGATCGTCGTTTCGGCAGCAACGATGATGCTCGGCCTCGCCCTGCTCGGCCGCGTCGAGATGCAGCGGCTGGCGGCGAGCGTCGCGGCTGCGCTGACCGGTGTCGCGAACCTCTGGTTCTGGGCGACCGCAGGCTATTTCTCCCCCGATGCTCGCGGCGAGCCCTTCCTGATGACCTGGTCGCTCGGCATCGAGGAGCAATTCTATCTGTTCCTCCCGCCATTGCTCTTGCTGCTCAACCGGCTTGGCACCCGCATCACATTCCCGGCGATCGCAGTAATCACCGCAGTGTCGCTGATTCTATCGGTGGCGCTTACCCGCCAATATCCCGGTGAGGCCTTTTATCTCCTGCCGGCACGCGCCTGGGAATTGGGGATCGGCGTGCTGCTCGCCCTGCCGACGGCCGCCCGGGCACGACCGATGTCGCGCCGTGCACAGGAGTGGCTCGGCTGGGCCGGCCTGGCCGCTGTTTCGGCATCGATCGCGCTGTTCGACCAGCATCTCGCTTATCCCGGCGTCGCGGCGCTCCTGCCGACACTGGGCGCAGCCGCGTTGATCCTGAGCGAGCACAGCCTGGTCAACTCCAGGCTGTTGTCCTCGCGGCCTTTCGTCGCGATCGGGCTGATCTCCTATTCCTGGTATCTCTGGCACTGGCCGTTGCTTGCCTTTGTCCGAATCTGCGCTGTCGAGGCGCCTTCGGTCGCGGTGATGACCGGCGTTGCGCTGTTCTCGCTGGTGCCCGCCTGGCTGTCCTGGCGCTATGTCGAACGCCCCTTCCGCCATGGCGGGCGGCAGTTTTCCGACCGGGCGCAGCTCTTTCGTTATGGTGCGGTGGTCGGCGCCGGAGTCCTCGCCCTTGCCGGCGTTTACGCCACACACGGCCTGTCGGCGCGCATGAGCCCCGATGCCGGCCGGATCGAGACGATCCTCGCCGAGAGCCGCGGCGGCCCCTGTCTTGCGCCCTATGGAGCTGACCGGCCCAACCTGTCGGAAGCGTGCGTCACGCCCGGTTCACGACCGCGCCTTGCGCTGCTCGGCGACAGCCACGCGGCCGCACTTGGTGGCGCGCTCAGGGCAGTGGCGGCGCGACACGGGCTTGGCTTCGAACAGCTCACCAAATCCTCCTGCCCGCCCTTGCTCGGGGCGAGCCGGGCGATGCCGAACCATCCCGGCCATATCGGCGAGTGCACGCGCTATAACCAGGCCGCGATCGAGGCGGTGGCGCGCGATCCGCAGGTACGCACGGTGGTGATTTCGGGCTTCTGGCAGGTCCCGTTCGGCGCCAGCGCGATCGCCGCGGGCGACGCCTATGTCGAAGGCGATGGCAGCGCGAAGGGCCGGTCGAGCGAGGACGAACTCAGAGTGGCGCTGGCCCGCACGATCCGCCGGCTTTCGGCGGCGGGCAAGCGCGTGATCGTGCTTGGCGACGCGCCCTATCTCCGCTTCAATCCGGCGCGGCATGCGATGACCAGCTTCCTGCCCGCCCGCCGCGCGGCTGAGGCGCTGCTCAGCCCGGACTTCGCGCCCGCTGACGGCCGGGCGGACATGCGTTTCATCGAGCCGATCGACGACACCGGCGCGCGGATTGTCCCGGAAGCGGTGAACCAGGTACCGGGCAGCCTCTACGCCTCGGTCTCGCACATCCTGTGCACGCCGTCGCGTTGCCGGTTCGCTGAAGGCGCAGTGCCCTATTATATCGACCCCGAGCATTTATCCCGGCCGGGTGCGGACGCTGTCGTCGGCGCGCTCGACGATCGCCTCTGGCGCTAGCGGGCGCACGGCGCGGCGCTGGCAAATCACGACAATCGTGATATCCTGTCAGCCATGACGGAGCTTCTGCCCCTCAATACCTCCCCACTCCCGGTGAAACTGCGGGTCGAGGATTATCTGCTGCTCGATGAATCGGGGGCGTTCGACGCGTATCGAAAAACCGAGCTGATCGAAGGGGACGTCTATTTCATGAACGCCCAGCATCGGCCGCTCGCGCTTGCCAAGGCAGAGCTTTATGATGCCTTGCGAGACGCGCTGCGTTCGAAAGGCTCCCCGTTAAGACCATTGACAGAAGCGAGCATCGCGCTCTCCGCCCATGACGCGCCCGAACCGGATATCGTGCTGACCAGCGAGCCCAGCGGAGAAGGCTTGATCCCGGGTGAGTCAGTGGCGCTGGTCGTCGAGATTTCCGACACGACGTTGAGCGGCGACCTGAAACGCAAGGCAATGATCTACGCTCGCGCCGGCGTTCCCGAATATTGGGTAGCGGACGTAAAGGCGAAGGTCCTCCATCAGATGTGGGCGCCCGAAGGCGACGCCTATGCCGAGCGGCGGGCAATCCCGTTCGGCGACCCCATCGCCGCGATGACGATCGAGGGACTAAGCATCGCCACAAACCAGCTTTGAGGCGATCAGGGCCTGATATCGGCGAGTAGCGCGGTCATCTCGGCCACAGTCAATTGCGCAAGATATCCGCCCTCGAACCGGGGATCGTCGCTCACCTCGATCGCCCAGTCGGGCACGATCAGCGCGTTGAGCGCAGCCTGGTCGGCGCATTCGATCTCGGCCAGCGCAAGGCCTTCGAGTTCGCCCTGGAACAGGTCGATGCCGAACGCGCCGCCCTCGGCTTCGACTGTGCAGCGCCGCTTGACGAGGCACCGCGCCGGCAACGTCTCGAAGACCCGATATTCCGCCTCGGTGAGATAGGCAGTCACGATCGGGCGGGCGCGGACGTCCCCGGTTTCGTATTTCTTGGTCAGCTTGAACACGACCGCGCCGCTCGCGCTGTCGCGCATCCGGCGAAGGCGCAGCCTTGTCCCGTCGAGATAGCGGTCCTCGATCTCGACAAAGGACAGGCCGGCCAGACCGGGCCGTTTCCCCGGGTCGACGAGGAAGCGGCGCTCGCGTTCGATATGCGCGTATTTCGGCGAGCGAGCTTCCGCGTCGCCGCCGCGCATTACCGGGTCAACTTCTTGTAGGCGAGCCTGGTCGGACGATCGGCCGCATCGCCGAGACGGCGGCGCTTGTCGGCCTCATAGCTCTCGAAATTGCCCTCGAACCATTCGACATGGCTGTCGCCCTCGAACGCAAGGATATGGGTCGCGAGGCGATCGAGGAAGAAGCGATCATGGCTGATGACCACGGCACAGCCCGCGAAGCTCTCAAGCGCCTCCTCGAGCGCGCGCAGCGTCTCGACGTCGAGATCGTTGGTCGGTTCGTCGAGCAGCAACACGTTGCCGCCCTCCTTCAGCATCTTGGCGAGATGGACCCGGTTGCGCTCACCGCCCGATAGCTGGCCGACCTTCTTCTGCTGGTCCTGGCCCTTGAAGTTGAA
>Ga0105245_10001196_pt1 | contig 23481 bp, 21 predicted proteins | sample KBSM54metaG_FD_81523 | JGI IMG/M metagenome (GOLD analysis project Ga0105245, IMG submission 81523) | Miscanthus rhizosphere microbial communities from Kellogg Biological Station, Michigan, USA - KBS M5-4 metaG | ecosystem: Host-associated > Plants > Roots > Rhizosphere > Soil | place...
GGCCGCTCCACCAGCTCGCCGTGGCCGCCGAGCGCCGTGACCACCTCGTCGTAGCGGCAGCCCGGCTGCAGGTCCGCCGCGACCGAGTACCCGTAGAGGAACTCCATCGGGTGCTTCTCGAGCGCCCAGATGCCGTTGTTGCCCATCACGCCGACCACCGGCACGCCGTGGCGCACGAAGGTGTCGAACTCCATGCCGGCGAACCCGAACGCGCCGTCGCCGAGCAGCAGGCAGACCTGCCGCTCGGGATGTGCGAGCTTCGCTGCGAGCGCCGCGCCGGGGCCGGCGCCGAGGCAGCCGTACGGGCCCGGGTCCATCCAGCAGCCCGGCTCGTACGTCTCGATCATGCGTCCCGCAAACGAGACGAAGTCGCCGCCGTCGCCGATCACCACGGCGTTCCTGTCGAGCATCTGCGCCAGCTCGCCGTATACGCGCATCGGGTGGAGCGGCGCGCGCTCGTCGGTCAGGTCGTCCTGCTCCGCGGCGCGCTTCTCGTTCTCGGCCGCGCGGAGGTCGTTCACCCACGCGGAGCGGTCGGGGCCGCCGGCGGCGCCGGTCCGCAGGGCCTCGAGCGCGGCGGCCACGTTCCCGTAAAGCTCCGCCGCAACCTCGCGCGGATGCGGGCGTTCCGGCTGCGCGGAGCCCATCACGACCAGCTGGGTCTCGTCCCCGAACGATCCGCCGAAGCCGAGCCTGAAGTCCATCGGCACGCCCACCACGAGCGCGACGTCGGCGCCCTTCAGCCCGGTTCCACGCGCGCGCGAGAAGAACTGCGCGTGATCGGCCGGCACGCAGCCGCGCGCCAGGCCGTTGAGGAAGACAGGAATCTGGAGCTCCTCGCAGAGCGCCTGAAGCTCCTTCTCGGCGCGCGCCCAGTAGAGGCCGGTGCCGGCCATGACGACCGGCCGCTCGGCGCCGCGCAACAGCTCGACGGCGCGCTCGAGCGCGTCGCCGTCGGCCGGCGGAAGCGAGGACGAATCGAGCAGCGTGGCAGGTGCGTCGGCGTCGACCTCAGCCTCCATGAACACGACGTCCATCGGGAAGTCGAGGAAGGTGGGGCCGGTCGGCGGCGCGACGGATGCCGCAAGCGCCTCGTCGACGAGCCCGGGAATCTCCGCCGTCGACTCTGCCGTCCGCGCCAGCTTCGTGAGCGGCGCGACGAACGGCACGTGGTCGATCTCCTGAAGCGATCCCATCCCCCAGCGCCCGGCCGGCGCGCGGCCGCCGAGCGCGAGCATCGGCGAGCCGTTCATCTGGGCGGACGCCAGCGCGCTCATCCCGTTGGTCACGCCCGGCCCTGCCGTTAGGGCGCACACACCGGGCTCGCGGGTCGCCTTTGCCCAGCCCTCCGCCGCGAACGCCGCCGACTGCTCGTGGCGCACGTCGACGATGTCGATGCCCTCCTCGCGGCAGCCGTCGTAGATCGAGAACAGATGGCCGCCCGAGAGCGTGAACAGCTTCGTGACCCCGCCCGCCTTCAAGCGCTTCGCCACGAGCCGGCCACCGTGGAGCGCAGTCGCCTGTGCGGTCTCTGTTTCGGTGCTCACGACGGTGCGTGAGGCTACTCGATCGGCTATAAAGCCGGTGCCGTATGACCGGTTCCGGGCTCGATGGTGATTTCGGGGGGACGTTTCCGTTCGAGGCGCGGTACATCCAGGTCGCCGATGACGTTCGCATGCACTACGTCGACGAGGGCCCGCGCGACGCGCCCCCGCTCCTGTTCGTTCACGGCAACCCGACCTGGAGCTATCTGTGGCGCAAGCCGATCGAGGCGCTGGCGGGTAGGGGTCGCCGCTGTGTCGCGTTCGACCACATGGGCTTCGGGCGCTCCGACAAGCCGCCGCAGCTCTACCGCTACACCCTTCAGGCGCATGTGAACAACGCCGCAGCGCTGATTGAGGAACTCGACCTGCGCGACGTGACGCTCGTGGCACATGACTGGGGCGGCCCGATCGGCCTCGGCGCGATGTTGGACCGAAGCGACCGGCTGCGCGACGCGGTGCTCGTCAACACGTGGGCCTGGGAGCTGCCTAGCTTCGTGCCCTCCTTCATCCGCGAGCTGCGCGCCGAGGGCCTTGGCGAGCTCCTCGTCCTCGGCGGCAACCTGTTCGTCGAGTCGATTCCCGGGGGCATGGCCCGGCGCGATCCGGACCCCGTGATGATGGAGGCGTACCGAGCCCCGTTCCCGGACTACTGGTCGCGGATCGGAATGCTCGCTGCGCAGCGCGACATCCCCTTCACCGAACGGGACCGGAGCTCCGCGCTGATGGGGTCGATCCACGAGCGCCTGCACGAGCTCGACGTCCCCGTGACGCTCGTATGGGGCATGCGCGACCCGGTCTTCCAGCCGGTCTTCATGGAGCAGTGGCGCGAGCTGTTCCCCGACGCGCGCGTGGTCGAGCTCACCGACGCGGCGCACTTCGTCCCAGAGGACCGGCCCGACGCGGTGATCGACGCCCTCTAGCGGGTGGCTGCGGCCGCGCGGCGGGATGCCGCTTCGATGCTCTCCACGTTGCGCGGGAGCACCTCGACGCGGAGGCGGTTTCCGAACACCACGTGGAGGATCACGCCGCCGAAGCGGTCGGCGATCATGCGCGCGTCGTAGAGCGCCGACTGCACCTCGGCGGATGCCACGCCGCACGCCTCGAGGAAGCGCTCGGCGACGTCCGTGTCGAGCTCGCGGGCGGTGAGCTCGAGCTGCTCGGTGCGGAACAGCCCGGCGGTGGCCGCGTTCGTCGGCTGGATCACCACGGCGGCGATGTCGTCGGACATCACCCGCGCGACGTTGCCGACCGAGTCCACGAGTCGCCGCGCCGTCGCCTCGTCGCCCAGCTCCTCCAGGAGCTCGGCGAGGCGCTCGCGGCCGAGCAGGCCGCCCTCGGTGCGCGCCTCGAGGAGGCCGTCGGTGAACATCGCCGCGACCGAGCCGGAGACCAGCGGCACCGTAGTCTGCCGGAGCCCGGTCCGCACGCCCACGCCGATCGGCGGCGAGGAGCCGGCGGTGACCGGCTCGTGCGGCTGCGGGCCGAGCACCAGCGGCGCCGGGTGTCCGGCGGTCGCGTACGTCAGCGAGCCCGTCTCCGGATCGTGCACGGCCAGGAGCACGGTTGCGAAGTCGCCGCCCAGGTTCTCGTCGATAACGCGGCCGGCGACCTGCAGAGCCACGCGCGGCTCGAGGCCTGCCTCGAGGTAGGCGCGCAGGGTGTAGCGCATGAAGGCTGTGCGAGCGAGCGCGCCGCGGCCGTGACCGGACACGTCGCCGAGGATGAAGCCGACGCGGCCACCCGGAAGCGGGAGTACGTCGTAGAAGTCGCCGCCAGCACCCGGTCCGTCGGCCGGCCGGTACGCGACCGAGGTGCGCAGGCCACCCACGCGGTCCGGGACCGGCGGGAGCAGGGCGCTCTGGAGCAGGCCGACCTCCTGGAGCAGGTCACGGCGCTGCCGGGCGAGCGACCGGTTGCGAAGCATCGTCACGAGAGCACCGAACCCGAGCAGGAGCGAGAGGACACCGGTGACCGCGAGCGCGAACTTCAGCGCGGCCGGCACGTCCTTCACGAAGCGCGGCACGGCGCGGATGATCGGCGGGCCGTTCTTGGTCGCCTTGGCCTCGTCCGGGCGAGCGCGGCGGTCGGTCGGGTTGGCGCTGCCGTCGCCACCGCCCTCGGCCTTGCCGACCTGCTCGAAGGCCGGAGCAGCCGCGGCGGGCGCGGGCTCGAAGGTCGCCTGCGTCCCGCCGACGCCGGCCACCTGGCCGGGGTTGGTCGGAGCCACGCGAGTGGTGCCCGTCGCGCGGCGGAAGCGGATGCGCTGAGCGCGTGCCCTGCGCGGGCCGCTCTCGCGGCCGAGCGAGACAGCCTGCGGCTGAGTCGGGTTCTCGGTCACGGGAGGCGCCGGCGTGGTCGGCGGACCGGCCGGCGGCGTGTCGCCGCTGGTCGCGGGCGGCGGATCGGCCGTCTGGCCCTTCCCGCCTGCGCCATTCGTGGACGGGTTGTCGTTGCCGTTCCCGCGGCCGTCCTTGCCGTCGCCGTTCGGCGCGGAGGAGGGCTCGGGCGCCGGGGTGGGAGTGTCCGTGGGCGGCGGGGTCGCGGGCTCGGTCGGGTCGGGCGGGTCCTTCTTGCCGCCGCCGCCGTAAGCGTTCCCGTTCCCGTTGCCGTTCCCGGTCGGGTTCGCGTTCCCGTTGCCGCTGCCGTTGCCATTCCCGTTCGGCTGCGGCTGGGGCGCGACGTCGCCGACCTGCACGACTGTGTTGCCTACGCCGTTCGAGGCCCCCTTGTCCTTCTTTGCCTCGGCGTTGGCGATTCCCCCTCCGCTCCCTGCGAGGAGCACCAGGGCCATCGTGAAGAAGACCGCGAGTGCAGCGAGTGTGCGGGCTGCAAATGCCCGCGTCTCGTGACGCAGGGGGTGGAAGGGGGCCACGAGAGTGTCTTCGGCATGCTCACGCGCGAGCTTGAGGGGCTTTTTGCACGCCGCTCGAACTTTCGTCCAGACTCAGCTCGAGCGCGTAAATGGGCACAGGTTCCGACACGCCTTTCAGCGCAAAGTCGCCGCGCGGAATCAGCTCATGCCGGTCGCCCGACAGGAGGCAGCGGGTCGCCTCCGTGAGCTGCACGACATCGCCCGTCTCCCTGGTGAGGTTCTCCACGCGCGCGGCGACGTTGACCGAGTCGCCGATCACGGCGAACTCGAGCCTGCCGCCGCCTCCCACCGAGCCGACGACCACCGGGCCGGAGTTGACCCCGATCCCGAAGCGGAAAGATTCGGGGCCGAACGCGGATGGTTCGGGGCCGAACCTTTCCACGAGCGCCTCTGCGACGTCGCGCGCGGCCGCCACGGCGCGATCCGCGTGGTCGGCGAGCCGATCGGGCGCGCCGAACACCGCGAGCACCCCGTCGCCGAGGAACTTGTTGGCGTGCCCGCCGTGCTCGGCCTGTGCGGACTAGTCGCCCGGGACGGGGTCCTTGGCCTGCTTCGTGCCCTCGAAGCCCTTCGGGTTCGACCGCAGCGGCGCGACTCCCCTCCGCAGCAGCGAGAACACCTTCCCGTCGTACAGCGACGGCGGCAGCTCGAAGCAGGGCGCGAGCTTGTCCTCGTGGCTCTCACCCGGCTTGACCGCGTCGTCGGGCTGCTTCACCTCACCCTTCGGGCACTTGAAGCTCTCGATCGTGCCGAGGTGCAGCGCCCGCATGAGCGAGTTCGGATGCATGTATGCGTTGCCGCGCACCCAGGGCGGCGGGTCGCTGCCGTACTTGTAGGGCTCGAATGAGCGGCCCTCGATGATCCCCATCTGCGTCTGGCCGCGCTGCCCCGTGCCGTAGTCCGCGGCGAGGTCGGCGCCGCCGTTCGTGATGAACGCGGCGATCGTCGTCTGGTGGAAGTTGAAGAAGGACAGGATCGGGTTGAGCTCCGGGAGGAACGTGTGGAGGGCGTCGGCGAGCGGCTGGGCCTCGTGCAGCGTGCGCCCGAGGGCCGGAACGCCGTTGCGGCTCACGCGGATCAGCGGGCCGAGGTCGCGGAACAGCTTCTCGAGGTCCGGCGCCAGGTCGCCGAGGTCGCGGACCGTCGGGCCGAGATCGTCCGCGGGGCCCTTCAGGTCGTTCACCAGCGGTTCCGTGTTGTGCGAGAAGTCCTCGAGGCGGGCCATCGTCGCCTTGCTCTCGTCGAGGAAGGTCGGGAAGATCGCGAACGTCTGCGCCAGGGCCTTGTCGCGAGACGCCGTGGCCTCGAAGGTGCGCTTCGAGTTCAGGATCAGCTCGCGCAGCGCGCCGCGCCGCTCGTTGATCGCGCCGAAGACCTGGCCCGTGTTCTTCACGAGGTCGTGCACGGCCGTGTCCTGCTCGTCGAGCACCTGCATGAGCTTCGCGCCGTCGACCGCGAAGCCCTCGAAGTTCCCGAATGCGTCGTTCAGGTCCTCGCTGCGGTGGCCCTTGGTGATCGCCCCGTCGAGCTCCTTGACCCAGTCCTTGAACGCCCGGCGCGTCCGTGGGTCGAACGCGGTGAAGATCTCGTCGAGCTCGGTCGTGTTCTCGACCTGCGCATTCGCCAGCCGGTCCCCGTCCTGCAGCGTCCCGGCGCTCTTGTTGCCCGGCGTCAGCTCGAGATAGGTCTCGCCGAGGAGCGTCTTCTGCCGGAGGATCGCGTGGGTGTCCTTCGGGATCGGCGCGTAGGCGTCGTCAAGCTGGACCTCGACGATCGTCCGCGCCCCACCCTCGTCGAGCTCCTTCGACTTCACCTTGCCGACGTTGACGCCCGCCATGCGCACGTCCGCCTCCACGGCGAGCGTCGCCGCCTCGGGCATGTGGACGGTGAACCGGTAGCCCTCGGGCTTCAGCGGGACGGTGCCGCCGAACGCGAGCCAGAGGAAGATCAGGATCGCGAACACCGAGAGGGTGAACCCCGCCATGGCGATCATGCGGCCGATGCTCGGGTTCTGCTTGATCATGGCGCCGAGCACGCTCCCAGTGACCCGAACAGACCGCCCAGGCCGTCCGCCTCGGCGTCGCCCATGCCCGCCTGCTTGGCGCCGGAGGTGAAGGCCGCGCAGTTCAGGTTGAGCAGGTAGGCGCGCCGGATCGGGCCGAGCGCATCGGCGGTCGAGAACAGCGACACCGTGTTCTGGCCGACCCACGCGAGCCAGTAGAGGTAGCTCTCGTTTCGGGCGCGCTCCTCGGGCGTGCAGGCGCCGGTCTTCTCACAGGCCTCGGAGATCCCCTGCGTGCCGCCCGGGTTGTAGGCGCCGATGTTGAACAGCCGGTTGAGGCCGTGGAAGGCCGTCGTCATGTCCGGGTTCGCCTGCGCGAGGTCCGTGGACGCGGCACCGAAGTCGCGCTGGAACGGCTGGGCGGCGCGCGCGAACGGCCGCACCTGCTTCTGCAGGATCGGCGCGGCCTCCTTGACGAACGGCAGCACGGCCGCGTTCGTCTCGTCGAGCTTGCTGAACGGGGCCCGGAGGGACTGGAAGGTCGGTCCCATCTGGTCCGCCAGCGTGTCCACCTTGCCGAGCGTGCTCGCGGTCTGGTTGAGCGTGCCCGGCAGCTTCGAGACGAGCGACGAGATGTTCTGGTCCTCGTCGGCGAACGCCCCGAGCGTGGTGTTCGACGAGCGCACGAGCCGCGTGATGTCCTTGTCGCTCTTCCCGAGCTCGGTCATGAGGAGGCCGTAGCGGTTCACGAGCCGGCGCATGTTCTGGCGGCGCTCGGCCACGGCCCTGCTCACGCGCGCGAGATCCCTGTGCAGCGGGCCCAGCCGCTCGAGCGTCGCGCGCAGGTCGGTGCCGCGGCCCTCGAGCCCCTTCCCGGCGCCCGAGATCAGCAGCTTCAGGTAGTTGCGCGTGTCGCCGTCGAGCGCGGCGAGGAACTCGTCCGGATCGATGTCGGGCAACGTGTTCGAGACCGGGATGCGGCCGTCCTTGGGGAGCGGCTTGCCGTCGCCCGGGTCGACCTCGAGGAACATGTCCTTCGTCCCGGTCTTGGCGCGCAGGAGCGCCGTGGCCTGGTCGGTGATCATGCCCTTGTACCTGGGCTCGAGCTGGAGCTCGACGACCGCCTTGCCGTCCTCGAGGTCAACGGACCCGATGTCGCCCACGCGCACGCCCGCGATCACCACCGTCTGGCCCTGGCCCGGCGTGACCGCCTGCGCGTCGGGCAACTCCGCCTTCACCGTGTAGAAGGGCTCCTCCACGAGCGGGAAGCGCAGACGCTGGTTGGCGAGGATGTACGTGCCGATCGCGAGGCCGAGCACGACCACGCCGATGATCGCCAGGAAGTCGGCGAAGTTCTTTCGGATCGCGGTCATCATCGGCCGGCCTCCAGGCCCAGAAGCCGGGCCTCGCGGCGCTGGTACGCGGCGTTCTCCTTGGCCACCTGCGGCAGCACGTCGTGCAGGTAGTGGTTCGCCCCGCCGATGATGTCGTCGAGCTTCGGCACCGGAGCGGGCGGGTTGATGACCGAGCCCGGACTCTTCTTCAGGATCGGGAACGCCGCTATCGGTCCGCCGGGCGCGTGGAGGTTCGGGAGCTCCTGCGTCTCGCACGGGATGTCGGGGCGGTGCGGCATCGGCATGCTGCCGCCGTCGGGCGGCGGGCCGGGACGGACGCGGTTGCCGGGCGGGGTCGCGCCGGCGTGGAAGAACTGGTTGTTGCCGTCCGAGAGCCGGCTCTCGCCGGAGAGGCCAGGCATGCCTCGCTGGAGCTGGTTGCGGACCTTCTGGCCCGAGTTCTCGGCCTCGTTGCCCGTCTCCGGATTCGGGATCTCGAGGTTCATGAACGGCACGAGCACGTTGTCGGTGCAGGCCGAGAGCGCGCGCGTCTCGCGCAGGAACGGGACCGATGTCTGGTCGAACGCGACGACGTCCGGGATCGTCTGGCGCAGCACGCGCGCGGTGCCGCGCAGCTCGTCCTCCGACATCAGGAGGCGCGCCTGGTGGATGAAGGGCAGCGACGCCGCGAGCGTCTCGTCGGAGGTGCGCACACCCGGGAGCGCGTCGTGGGCGAACGCGCGCAGCGACGGCAGGGCGGCGTCGAGCGAGCCGAGCGCCGGGTAGCCGATCCTGAGCGTGTCGCGCAGGGCGGGCACGGATGCGGCGAGCGCCACGTCCTCGCGTGCGAACGCGCCCGCGGTCACGTTGAAGTTCGTGACCAGGCCCTTCAGCGCGCCCTCGTCCTTCACGAGCGCGGCGAATGTCTTCTGCTGGCCCTTGAGGACGCGCTGGAGGTCGCGGTTGGGGTCCTGGCCGAGCGTCGCGTCGTTCGCGAGCGAGTTGTTGCGGTAGGCCGGCTCCCAGTACCTGACCGCCTCGTTGAAGCCCTCGGCGCCACCGTCCGCGAGCCCCTTCGAGTACTCGCGCAGGAAGGTCTGGAGGTCGCTGCGCGTGTCCCGCTGGAGCGCGGTCAGGAGGTCGCCGAACTGGACGGGCGCCGCGGTCTGGGTCACCGGGATCACGCCGTCCTTGTCGAGCTCGGCGGCTGACGGCGAGCCGGGCTCGAGGTCGACGAAGAAGTTGCCCTCCAGGAAGATGCGCGGCCGGATCTTGAGCTCCGCGTCCTTCTTGATCGGGAGCCCCTTGTCCTGGATCTCCATCGTGACCTGAGCCGCGCCCTGGCCCTCGTCGACGGGCTCGACCTTGGTGACCTTGCCCACCTCGACGCCCGCGATGCGCACCGGCGACTTCGGCTTCAGGTTGTTGACGTCGTTGAAGACGGCCTTGAACTCGTACGGGTTCGCGAACGGGTTGTTCTTCGAGAAGCCGAAGTACGCGAACAGCGAGACGATCACCAGCGCCACGACGCCTGCGCGGAACGGGCTCATTCCATTCGACTGCCCGCGGCTCATGGCACGTCCGCCAGGTTGTCGATCCCGAGCTCACGCGACTTGTAGGTGCCGCCCGAGAGACCCGGGATGTTGTTGTCGTCGGGGACGATCGCGCCGTTCGAGCCGGTGCCGAACTCGTCCGGGATCGGCAGCCCGTGCTCCTCGGAGCCGTCGTGGATGTTCCCCTTGCTGTAGGGGCCGTTGCTGAGCGCGCCGTTCGGGTAGCCGTTCTGGCCGAGCTGGCAGTCGGCGTTGCCCTGGGCGTCGATCGCCGGCTGGTAGGGCGGCGCGTAGAGCCGGAACAGCGGGTTGCCCTGCTTGTCCTTCGCGCCCTGCGGCTTCTGGCCCGCGAGGATGTCCCACGGCCGCGAGCCGGTCGAGCTGCCGTAGTTGTTCTGCTGGTGCGAGTTCGGCACCTTCATGTTCTGGTTCAGCGAGGTGCCGCCGCCCGTGGGGCCCGACTGGACGACCGACTGCGCCTCGCCCAGCGGATGGATGAAGTAGTTGAGGTAGTTGCAGACGGTCTGATACGGCGCGATGAACTGGATCGCCGGGCGGCTGACGGTCAGCGCGGTGTCGAGGTCGCGGAGCGCCAAGAGCGTGTTGGGGTTCTCGAACAGGTCCTTCGCCTCGTTCAGCGCGTCCTCGAGGTTCTCGTTCAGCTCCACCGTGCGCGGCAGGACCGGAGTGCCCACCTTGAAGGCGCTGTTGATCGCGGGCAGCGACCGCGGCAGCTCCGCGACCGCGGGCCGCAGGCGGTGGCTCAGGTCCGTGAAGCCCGTGTAGAAGGGCTGCTGGGCGCGGAACGAGTCGATCGAGACGTCCATCGTGGGCGCCGCCTTCTCGATCGTGTCCTGGAGCGCGCGGGGGCTGGCCGAGATCGCCGCGAACGTGTCGGCCATGTCCGTGAACAGGAGCGCCTGCGTGCGCGCGACCGGTGCGGCCTGTGCCGAGGCGCGCCCGATCTGGAGGAAGAACTGGTCGAGCTCCGTGTCCGGGTCGGACAGGTTGGTCATCACGGGCGTGAGCGCCCGGAAGAGCGGGTTGAGCGCCTCGATCGCGCGGTTGATCGACTGGCCGCGCCCGGCGAAGGCGTCGCCGAAGCCGGCGGTCGCGTTCTGCATGTGCGGGCGCGTCTTCGCGTCGAACGTCGAGAAGAGGTCCTCGAACTCGAGCGGCTCGGACGCCTGCTGGACCGGGATCGTGTCGCCGGACTCGTAGGTGGCCTTGCTGGTGCCGGGCTGGATCTCGATGTACTTCAGCCCCAGCGCGGAGCGCGGCCGGACGCGGAGCTTGGTGTCACGCGCGAGCGGCTCGACCTTCTTGTCGAGGGCGAGCTCGGCCACCGCCACGCTGCGGCGCTCGCCGTTCACCATCGCGACGTCGGGCTTCAGATCCTTGACGACCCCCACGCGGAACCCGCCCACGCGCACCTCGTTGCCCCTCACCAGCTTGGCGCCGGACGGCAGCTCGGCGTTCAGGTGGTAGGTGGGGACGAACGGCAGCCCGGAGTTGGCGTTGTACGCGATGAACACCGCGACCAGCGCGATCAGCACCGTTGTCGCCCCGATCAGCACCGGGCTCGCAGTGAGGCTTCCCTGTCCGCGGCGGCGTCTCATGGCGCGAGCAGGTAGTCGAGGAGCTGGCCCGTCGTGTCGTTGTTGACCGGCGGCGCGGTCGGAGCGATCTGATCGAGCTCGTGGCGCAGCTCATCCGGGTTCTGCGGCAGGTCACCGCGGCGGAGCCGGCGCCGCTGACGCGGGGTGAGCGAGTCGAGCAGGTCCTGGACGTCCGGCGGCAGTGTGATCTGCGGCCGCGACAGGTCGGGCTGGCCGGGCAGCGGGCCCGCCTCGGGCAACCCCTCCCCGCGCTGCTCGCCGAGCCGCGTGGCCGGCTGGCCGGACTCCGCGCGCACGCGCGCGGCGTTCGGGTTGGAGCCGTCGTCGAGCGGGTCGGGACTGGTGATGCCCGGCTGGTTCGGGCCCAGGTACGAGTTGCAGCGCTTGAAGGTCTCCTGGTCCGCCGGTGTCTTCGGCGGCTCGTTGCGGAACTCGATGCAGTCCGGCACCGCCGTCAGCGACGCGCGGAGCATGTGCGCGTCGTCGTCCAGCATGTTGATGCTGAGCGTCTGCCAATAGAAGTAGTTCCAGATCGCCTCCATTCCGGTGAAGCCACCCTGGCCGGGGATGGCCGTCGGGTCGGGCGCCGGCGGAGCGGTGTCCTTGGCGCGCACGTCGTCCTCGATCGCGCGCTTGCGGTCGTCGATCGTCTGGAGGAACTGGCGCAGCGGCCTCGCGAACGGCGGGGCGTTGACGGCGAGCCGGCGGAGCTCGGCGACCTCCTGCTTGCCCTCCGTGAATGCCTTCGTCCCGACGGCGCCCATCTCGCCGAGTGACTTGACCGCCGGGCGGCTGGCCTCGGCGAACGGGCCGAGTCGCGTGAAGAAGGTGTCCAGGTCCGGGGCGGCGCGATGGAGGTCTGCCAGCAGCGGTGTCTGCTCGTCGGCCAGCTCGCCGAGACGCGCCATCGTGGGCCGCAGCTCGTCGAGGAACTCCGGGAAGCGGCGGAACTGGGCGCGGAGCTCGTTGCGGCGGGTCGCGGAGATCTCGGCCGCGTCGCCCGCCTCCTTGACCCAGCGGACCACGTCGCGCTTGTTCTTCTCGAGCTCCGTGACGACGGTGTCCGAGTTGGTGATGAAGTTCTTGATGACCTCGTTCTGGTCGCCGAGGATCCGCAGGACCTTCGAGGTCTCGCGCAGGCCGGGGTGCGCGCGGCGGAGGACCTCCTGCAGGTCGTCAGGCCGACCCGCGAGGCCCGTGCCCAGCTCGGTGATGGGCAGGCGGAAGCGCTCGCGGTAGGGGCGGCGCATGATGTCGTTGACGACGTCCACCGGGATCGTCGAGGCGGTCTGCTCGACGGGGACGGTGCCGCCCGGCTTCAGGCGCTGCTCCGACTTGCCGGGCTGGCAGTCGACGTAGTACTCGCCGATCAGCGACTGCGGCCGGATCTCGCAGCTCGCGTCCGTGCGGAAGTCCTCGAAGCCCGGCTTCGTGATGCTGACGGTGACCACGGCCTTGGGCGCCTCGCCGGGCTTCTTCTCCACGGCGAAGTCGGTCGTCTGGCCGGCGTTCACGCCGCCCACGCGGAAGTCGCCGCCCGTCGTAAGGCCGAAGGCGTTGTCGAACATGATCCGATAGGTCCGGCCCTCGGCGCCCTTGTCCGACGCTCCGGCGAGCACGAAGGCGCCGGCGCAGATGCCGGCCACCGCGAGCACGATCAGGAAGCGCCTCACTTCGGCGTCCCCCTGTCGCTCTCGTCGCAGTCGAGCCGGTCGCGCTCCTCCTGCGAGAGGACGTTCGAGCCGTCGTTCGCGGGCGGCTCGGCTGAGCCGGGGCAGCGTTTGTACTGCTTGTACGCAAGCGAGTCCTTGTGGAGGACCTCGGACATCGTGATGAAGCCGCGCGCGGTCGCCCCGAGGGCGTCGAAGCCGCCGCCCGTGGTCGAGAAGTCGTCGAACCAGCCGAGGAAGTCGGTCGTGTACGGGCGCGCGAAGGAGATCTCGCGTGCGCCGCCCTTGAGCGCGTCGACGGACTGCTGGAACGCCCCCTGCGTCTCGCCCACGGAGTGGCGTGTGCCGCCGGGCGCGTAGGTGCGGTTCTTCTTCGCGGTCGCGATCTCGGCCAGCGGCGGGAAGCTCTGGACGAGGTCGATCAGGTCGTTCGCGCGGCCGTTCCGGCGGATGGTGAGGCTGAGGTCGCGCACCGTCGGCTCAGCATCGGCGGCGAAGGCTCGGGCCTGCGAGAGGAAGGGCCCGAGGCGCTTCGCCACCGGCTTCGAGGCCTCGACAAGCGGGTCGACTTGGTCGAGGGTCGATCTCAGGTTCACGAACGTCGTGTTCGCCCGCCGCATGAAGGGCGGGAGCCGCCCGATCGACTCCGCGAGCGCCGTCTTCTGGCTGCCGAGCGCGCGGGTGGTGTCGTTGAGGTTCCCGATCAGGGACGCGAGGTCGTCGCGGCGCTCGGCGAGCGCGGTAACCATCTGAGAGCTGTCGACGAGGAAGCGCTGGAGGAGGGGCGTGTCCTTCGTGAGCTCGTTGAAGAGCCGGCGCGAGGTCGACAGCGCCGGGTTCAGGTACTGGAAGCCGACGTTGGCCTCGTCCGCGACGTCGCGCCACTGGGCGGCCGAGCCCTTGAGGAAGTCCTGGAGCGAGCGCCGCGTCTCGGGGTCGAGCGTGTTGTAGAGCTCGTCGAGGTCGACCTGCGTGACGGTCTTGTCCGTGTCGATGACGCCGCCGTCGGGAATCGTGTCGTCCGTATTCGGCGGGAGCTTCAGGTCGACGTAGCGGTTCGCCAGGCCGGATTGGGAGAACTGGCGGATCTCTGCGCGCGTCCCCTGGCGGAGCGGAGCGTGGTCGCCGTCGATCGAGAGCTCCACCTCGGCCTGGCCGTTGTCCGTGATCTTGATGCCCTTCACGGAGCCGACCGGGACGCCGCCCACCTGCACCGGGTTTCCCTTGACGAGCTGGCCGGCGTTCAGGAAGCGGGCATGGACCCTGTAGCCGCCCCCGACGCCTCCGTTGAACAGGATCAGGGCTACAAGCACGATCGCAGCGATGACCGCACTGACGGCGGCGACGCGTCCGATAGCGCTCAGCGATCGCACCTACCCCTACTCCTCTCGCACCAGCCCCAGCCCCTCGCCCTCCCAATGGCGAGGCTCCCAAGCCGGGAACCGAGCTCTGCCGTGAACTCTTACATCCGTAAACGAACAGATGCGCTGGTTCTTGCGCTATTGCCCGTTTAGCTGAGGGCGTATTCCCTGTAACCCCGAAGGGTTACTCGGGATCGGGGTGCTTCTCGCCGGGCCAGGTGCCGGTGGTCCGGTAGAAGCCGCGGCGGGCGGCGTGGTCGACCGCCTCCTTGACCGAGCGGAAGATCGCCCCCTGGATCGCGCCGGCGAGGATCAGCCTGCCCCACGAGATGTCGCGGTGCTTCGAGTCCGGCGGCTCCTCGTGATCGATGACGCCCCAGACCCCGTCGAAGAGCTTCTTGCCGAGGAACCCGGCGATCAGGCCACTTACGATCGAGAATGGGATGAAGAGGACCTTGGCCACTGCCGGTTGTATACCCGACGAGCGGCCCCCGACGCAGGCGGGTCAGCTGCCGAGGTATGTCAGCTTGAGGCTCACCGGGACGCTCCTCGGGCTGTAGCAGCGCCGCCTCGTGATGGTACGGACCCGGCGGATCCGGTGGGTCTCGGGGTCGGGCCGGAAGATCGCGCGCCGAACGACGCCGCAGAACCGGCCGGCGCCGAACGTGCCGAGGAGCGGTTGGTACCCGTAGAAGTTCACCGGCTCCACGACGGAGAAGAGCTGCCCGAGCCCCATGCCCGAGGCCGTCGCCGCAGACTTCGCGTTCGCCAGGGCCGCCTCGGCCGCTGCGGGCGTCGCCTCCAGTCGCGCAGCGCGCAGGGAGCGCCTGATCGCGGGACTCTTCCGCTGAGCGGGTTCGCTGGGCCCGTTGGCTATCCCCGTCCCCTCGATCTCGCGCGCCCCCTCCGAGTCCGTAGGGCCACCCACGATCGCGAAGGTCGCGTCGATGTTCACCGCGTCAAGCGGGCTGCACCGGCGAGTCGGCCGGCCGCCGCAGGCGCCCGGGCGGGGGTCGAACGGCGCAGTGAGCTCGGCGTACCGCACCTCGCCGATCGTGACGCCGAGCGCGGATGCGATCGCCTCCGCGCGGCGGCGCGCGTCACCCATCGCGCGGGCGGCGCTGCGGTCCCGTTCGCCGACGGGAGCGAAGCCGACGCCCGACACGGTGATGCCGGGGCCGTAGTCCTCCTGGCTCGGCGGGAAGAACGGGCCTCCGAACTGAGCGGACGCCTGTCCTGGGAAGGCTGCTCCGGCGAGCGCCACGGCTACGGCCAGTCGCCTCATGATCTCAGTATTCCTCAACATTCCTCCAATGACAAGCATGTCTACAGGGCTCGCCGGCCGCGTACCCTTGGGTGGCCCGGGTGGCGGAACTCGGTGAGACGCGGTCGGCTTAAACCCGACTGCCCCCAGTGGGCGTGTGGGTTCGAATCCCACCCCGGGCACCTATGCCGCCTCGCCCGACCATGAAGGTCGTGGGCCGCCGCCTCGAGCCCGAGCACTACCGGCTGCGGGACTTCCTCACGCGGGCCGCGCAGCCGCACGTGTTCTACGAGGCCGGCACGCCGGAGGCGGAGGCGATCCTCGTAGAGGCGGGCGCCGCCGGAGCCGAGCTGCCCGTCGTGGTCGAGGAGGACCGCACCGTCCACCCCGCCGCGACCGTGGAACGGCTCGCGGAGGTCTGGGAGGTGTTCGCGCGGCCGAAGCTCCACCACTACGACCTGTTCATCGTCGGCGCGGGGCCCGCCGGCCTCGCCGCGGCCGTGTACGGGGCCTCGGACGGGCTCTCGACCGCCGTCGCCGAGGCCGACGTGCCTGGCGGGCAGGCGGGCTACACGTCGATGATCGAGAATTTCTTCGGCTTCGTCGAGGGCATAGGCGGTGCGGAGCTCTCGCGGCTGGCCGGACGCCAGGCAGAGCGCTTCGGCGCCGAGCTCCTGATCCTCAACGGGGTCGTCAGCGGGCACATGAAGGCGGGCGCGATGCCGGTGCTGGAGCTGGCGAGCGGCGACCGCGTGAGCTCCGACATCCTGATCGCGGCGCCGGGAATGGAGTGGCGCCGGCTCGAGCTCGACGGCGTCGAGGAGCTGCTCGGCCACGGGGTCTACTACGGCGCGGGCCGAAGCGAGGCGCTTCAATGCGCAGGCGAGCATGTGATGGTGGTGGGAGCCGGCAACTCGGCCGGACAGGCGGTCATGAATCTCGCCTCCGCGGGTGCGACGGTCACGATGGTCGTACGCGGGGAGGGCCTCAGGAAGTCCATGTCCGCGTACCTCGTGGACCGCATCGAGGCGAACGACGCGATCGAGGTCAGGCTGCGCAGCGAGGTGCGCGAGCTGCACGAGGAGGCCGGGAGGCTCGACGCCGTGACCGTCGAGGGGGCCGACTCGCCGCCCGAGCGGCTCCCGCTGACCGCGCTGTTCCTCTGCATCGGCGGGGTGCCGCGCACGGGCTGGGCGCCGTCGAGCGGTGTGCACACGGATCGGAACGGCTTCATCCTCACCGGGCCGGACCTGCTCGACGGTGGCAAGCGGCCTGACGAGTGGCCGCTCGACCGCGACCCGCTGGCGCTCGAGACGAGCATTCCGGGCGTCTTCGCCGCCGGCGATGTCAGGCACGGCTCGGTGAAGCGCGTTGCAGGAGCGGTTGGCGAGGGTTCCATGGCGGTGTCCTTCGCGCACCACCGCCTGGAAGAGCTCCAGCGCGGGCCGTAGCGCGGTTGCATGATCCGTTCGTGGCGCAACTTTTGCGCTGCTACGGTGTCCACGAAGCGGGGTGGCCCAGGCCCCCGGCATGCCGTATGGAAGCTTCTGCTCTCCGACAGTCAGCCGCGCTGCCCGCTCTCGCGGGGCGTTCGCCCCTCCTCAGGCTCCAGAGCGACGATCGGCTGATCGCGCTCACGCGCCGCGGCCACCACGGCGCCTTCGAGGCGCTGGTGCAGCGCTACCAGCCGCGACTGCTCGCGTTCTGCCGCCACATGCTCGGCTCACAGGAGGACGCCGAGGACGTGCTCCAGGAGGTCTTCACCGCGGCGTTCAACGCCGTGCTGGCGGACGACAGGGCCATCAACGCCCGCCCCTGGCTGTACCGGATCGCCCGCAACCGGTCGCTCAACCACCTGCGCCGCCCGCAGCCCGCCGGGCAGGATTCGATGGACGTCTTCGAGCGCGACGGCGGCACCACGACCGCCGACACGGTCCACAAGCGCGAGGAGTTCCGCCAGATCGTGGCCGACGTCCACGAGCTGCCCGAGACCCAGCGCACCGCACTGCTGCTCCGTGAGATCGACGCGCTCTCGTACGACCAGATCGCCGAGGCGATGGACACGACGGTGCCGAGCGTCAAGTCGCTGCTGGTTCGCGCGCGCGTATCGCTGGCCGAGGCCGCCGAGGCGCGGCTCCTCACCTGTGGCGAGGTGCGTGTGGAGCTGGGCCGTGTGGCCGAGGGGCTCACCCGGACGACCGCGCCCCTGCGCCGCCACCTCAAGGTCTGCGATCGCTGCCGGACGTTCCGAGGCGAGCTGCGCAAGACGACGCGCCAGCTCGCGGCGGTCTACCCGCTCGGGCCGCTCGTGCTCCTGAAGGGGTGGCTTGCGAAGGCGGGCATCGGCGGCGCGAGCGCGGCAGGAGCCGGTGCCGGCGCGGCAGCGACCGGCGGCGGCGCCGCAAGCACCGGCATGGCCGGCGTCGCGGTGACCGCCGCGAGCGGGATCACCGCCGGCGGTGCCGTGTCGGCCGGCGTCTCGACGCTCGCCACGAAGGCCGCGGCCGGCATGGCGGCGGCCGTGATCGTCACAGCCGGTGCCGTCGAGGTGAAGCACGTGAGCGAGCGCCACGCCGCGCCACCGGCGCAGATCGCTGCGGCGGCCCCGGCGCCCGCGCCGGCCACGCCCGCCCCGGCGGGTCCCGCCACCAAGCCGGCGCGCCACGCCGCGCCCGTGCCGGCGCCCGCGCCCGAGCCGGTCCCCGCCGAGCAGCCGCCCGCGCCCGTTGAGCAGGCGCCCGCTGAGGAGATCCAGGCGCCGCCGGTGCCGCCGGTCCAGGAGGACGGGTCGACGGTCACGCTTCCGCCGCGTGAGGAGGAGCCCACCGAGCCCACCACCGCGCCCGGCGAGCCCACGACGCCCACGACGCAGCCCACCGACGACGGCACGAGCGGCACGACTCCGCCGCCCGCCCCGCCCGCCGGCGAGCCAGGCGGCACGAGCCAGCCGGCACCGCCGCCTCCGCCGCCGCCCGCGCCCGCTCCTTGATCGACTTCGACGACTTCCTCAAGGTCGACATCCGGGTCGGCCGGATCACCCGAGTCGAGGACTTCCCGGAAGCTCGCAAGCCGGCCTGGAAGCTGTTCATCGACTTCGGCCCCGAGCTCGGCGAGAAGCGCTCGTCGGCGCAGATCAAGAACTACACGCGCGAGGAGCTCGAGGGCAGCCTCGTGCTGGCCGTCGTGAACTTCCCGCCGCGCCAGATCGGCCCCTTCATGTCCGAGGTCCTGACCCTCGGCGTGCCCGACGAAGAGGGCCAGGTCATCCTGCTGCGCCCGACCGAGGACGTGCCGGTCGGCGGCCGGATGTTTTAGGCCACAGGCGCCAACCCGATCACCTTCAACCGGCGCTCCAGCGCCTTTGCCGCGAAGGCGCGGGTCTCCTCGAGGTCGGTGCCGAACAGCTCCGTCTCGCCCTCCACGTACCACTTGGGCCTCAGCACGGCGTCGGCGATCGGCGCGACCTCGCCGAGCGTGCGCGTGATCGCCTCTCCGTAGCGGGAGTCGGTCTGCGCCATCTCGCGCAGGAAGCGGGCGCCGAAGGCCACGTGGCGGTGCTCGTCACGAGCGATCTTGTTGAAGCCCTCGACGAAGCCGGGCAGCGTGCCCTGCTCCTCGTTGTACTGGAGGATGAAGTGCTGGCCGGTCAGGGCGAGCATGCCTTCGATGACCATGTGGTAGAGCGTCACCGCCTCCACCAGCTTCTCGAGGTCCTCCGGCTGGCGGGCGAGGTGGTCAACCCGGCTCGTCAGCATGTCGTCGAAGAGCTCGTTGAACTCCGGATTCACGTGCTCGCTCGTCTCGGCGAGCCGGCCCTGCAGGTCGCCGGCCTCCAGCACGCCGACCTCCTCGTAGAAGCGGTTGAAGAAGCGCACGTGGCGCGCCTCGTCGGCGATCTGCGTGCAGAGGAAGATGCGCATCTCCTCGGTGGGCGCCGCGCGCATCATCGGCCCCAGCTCCTCGGCGACCTTCTGCTCGCCGATGAAGAACGAGCTGAGGCCGTACATCCGCTGGAAGCGCTCCTCCTCGGGGATGCGCTCGTGCCAGTCGATCCGGTCCTGCGTGAAGTCGATGTCCTGGGTGGCCCACTGCTGGCGCTCCCACAGGTTGTAGAGCTGCCCATAGCTCAGCAGGTGGACCTCACCGCGATCCGCGGACTCCAGGAGTGCGGGGTCGCTGGTGGCCTGGAAGTCCGCACGTGCCGTGCGCTCGGTGACCGGATCGCTCATAACGGGCAATTTACCCCATGGTTGGCTGGCCAGCCAAACGTTTCCGGAACCGGTCCTACGGCCCCGGCTCCGCCGTCGCCTCGATGCGGACCGTGTTGCCCGCGCCCTGCGGCCGCCCGACGATCGCGCCACCCGGACGCAGGCCGTCGATCGTCGTCGACACCGAGCTGAGCTGGCCGCCGGCGGTGATCGTGGTGTCGCCGAAGCGCAGCGAGTAGCTGGCCCCGTCCGCCGACCGCAGCTCCACCTTCACCGCGATGAACGCAGGCACGCGCACCACGCGAGGCGTGATGCGGCCGGCCTTCGCGGTGAACAGCGCGAGCGTGCGGGCCGGCTCCTCGTCGCCCGCTCCGCCCGGCATGGATTCAGGCGACGTCTCGGCTGGCGGCGCGGTCTCGCTCTGGGTTTCCGTGGTCCCTTCGGGGACCGTCTCGGTCGCTTCCGTCTGCGCCGGAGCCGTCTCGGTCTCCGCCACCGTCGGCGTCGTGGTCGCATCGGTGTCGTCGTCGCCGCCACAGCCGGTAACCGCTGCGAAACACGCAACGAGCCCTGCGAGAACGACAATTCGAGTGAATTTTCGCCCGCGGATGCCGATGAGTTCTACGGCGGAGTCAGGCAATGCAGACGCCATTCGGACACGGTAAGGGGCTCGTTCGGCTCGACATCACCCGGAAGCGGGTGTGGATCTGCGGCCAGCGGGTCCACCACGGGGCAACGGGCATCCTGCTCGCGGCATTTGGCGCCGCCCTCGTCGCGCACGACTGGAAGGACCGTCCGGTCTGGTTTGCGCGCGGATCGCAGGACAACGCCTAGAGCGTCAGCATCCCGCCCGGGTCCAGCACCTCGACGGTGGTCCTTCCGCCGGTGCGCTGCTCCACGTCCGCCTTGAACGCCTCGGCGTCCGTCTCGATCGGCGGGAAGGTGTTGTAGTGGCACGGGATCACCACCGGGGCGCCGATCCACTCGGCCGCGATGGCCGCGTCGTGGCGGTCCATCGTGTAGTGGCCGCCGATGCAGACAATCGCCGCGTCCAGCTGGTCGCGCTCGCCCGGAAGCCGGATGTCGGAGAAGAGAGCCGTGTCGCCCACGTGGTAGACGGTCTTCCCGCCCAGGTTGATCACGAGCCCGGCCGGCGTGTTCACGGTGCCGTTCGGCGTGGTGGACGTGTGCCAGGCCGGGGTGACCCGGACCCAGACGCCGTCGAACTCGACCGTCCCGCCGACGTTCGGGTCTGCCACCTTCTCGAGCCCCTGCTCGCCGAGCTCACCTGCCACCTCGGTGATCGCCACCACCTGCGCGCCGCTGCGCTTCGCGATGTCCACGATGTCGCCGTAGTGGTCGGCGTGCCCGTGCGTCAGGAAGATGTGCGTCGGGTCGAGCTCGTCGGCCTGCGCCGCCGCCTTCGGGTTGCCGGTGAGGAACGGGTCGACGAGCACGCGCCTGTCGCCGTCCGAGAGCTCGAAGCAGGCGTGGCCAAGGAAGCGGATGTCCACGTTTCAGTCTCCTTCAGTGTCGTTCGGGTTTCCCAGCTCACCAGCGAGCTGCCAGCCTACGGCGACCCCGACCAGCATGCCCATGCGGGTCTCCTCGGCGAGCAGCGTCTCGATGCGACTGACGCGCTCGGCCTCGTCTGGCTCCGCCGCGGCCGATCGGACCTCGGACTCGTGCGCCGCGCCGAACCAGCCGCCCTCTTCCAGCGCCTGCCCGAGGATGCGCTGGAGCTGAGGTGCCGCCGCCGCCACCAGCCGCTCGGCGCCCTCGAAGCGCTCTGGGTCGGAGAGGGCGCGCACCGCCGCCTCGAGCTGCTCGTCGGAGAGCATCAGGGGGTTCTGGTGAGCCGCGGCAGCAGGAGGCCGATCAGCGAGCCGGCGAGCGCCCCGCCCACCGCGGCGGCGATGTTCGCCTCCTCGATGGTGAGCGAGAGCAGGACAAGCACGGCCGCGATGATGTAGACGCCGAGCAGGTCGTTCTCGCGGTCGTCGCCGCGACGCGCGGCGAGGCGGTCGTCCACCAGCCAGGCGCACACCAGCCCGAGCGCCGCGCCGTTGGCTCCGTAGACCGACCAGTCCTGGGCGTCGGAGAGCAGCGGCGGCGTCTCAAGCGTCGCGGCGAGGGCCGCGCCGGCCGCACCGGAGAGGACAAAGATGAGCACCACCGGGATCGGCCCGAAGCGGCGTTCGAGCAGCGTCCCGAAAATCCCTACAGGCACCAGGGCGACGAACGCGTAGCCCAGCTGGTCGGCGAACAGGAAGGGCGTGACGAAGTAGCGCCAAACCTCGTCATGGCCGAAGGGGCTCTTCACGAACAGGTACCCGACGTCGCGGCCCGGGTCGGCGGCCCAGAGCACGACGCCGACTACACACAACAGAATCAGGATCCCGGTCGCGTACGGCCTCGTCTCGGGAGCGATTCCGGCGATCTCGTCGGCGCGCAGCCGCGGGAGCTTCCTGGCGCGCCGGCGCCGCTTCGTCGAGGGCTCCCCCGTCGAGCGGTCGATCTTCGGCGCACGCTTGCGCACCCGCTGCCCGCAATACGGGCACTCGGTGACGTACGGGCTGACCTCGGATCCGCAGTTCTTGCAGACGACGAACAGATCGGGCTGCGACACAGTTCCCCTCAGAGTACCCGGCGCGGAAAGCGCCGCCGGCGGTTATTCGCCAGTCGCCTCCGCGGCCTCGGGCACCGTTGCGTCGAGTATCTCGCGTACGACCTCCCGGAGGTCGTGGTTCGCCTCGTAGACGACCAGCTGCCGGCTCGCCCCGTTTCCGCGGTCGAGGATGTCGTCCAGGGCGTCGAAGTCGGATCCTGAGCCGAGCTCCTCGGCGTGCGGACGCAGCCGCTCCATGAGCCGCCGGGCCAGCTCGGGCACCGGCACGCGGTCGGTGGCGGGCAGGTCCACGAGCTGCCCGCCCAGCCCGTGCCGTGCAGCAAGCCACTTGTTTTCGTCGAGCATCTCGTAGGGGTAACGGGACAGCTGCTCGCCGCTGTCGTAGTGCTCGCAGAGCTCCTTGACCATCGCCTGGACGAGCGCGGCCAGCGCCAGCGTCTGCTCCACATGGGTCTGCGAGTCCATCACCCGGATCTCCACGGTGCCGAAGTTCGGGTGCGGCCTCACGTCGTACCAGAGGTACGTGTAGTCGCCGATCACCCTCGACTCCATCATGAACTCGATGCGCCGCGACCAGTCGGCGAAGTCGTCGTAGCGCGGCGGGATGCCGACCCGCGGGAAGGTCCGGAAGACGGGCGTGCGGGTGGAGTCGAGGCCGGTGCTGTCGCCACGCCAAAACGGCGAGTTGCCGGACAGCGCCAGGAGCAGCGGGGCGTGCACGCGCATCCCGTTCGTCACATGGATGGCCTTGTCGGGGTCGTCGACGCCCACGTGGACGTGGATGCCGAAGATGATCTCCTGGCGCGCCACGAACTGGAGGCCCGAGATGAGGTCGCGGTAGCGGGGCCGCGCCACGATCCGCTGGTCCTCCCAGAGCGCGAACGGGTGCGTGCCCGCGGAGCCGATCGCGCAGCCGTGCTGCTGGGCGACCTGATTGACCGTCCGGCGTAGGGAGCGCAGCTGGGCGCCCGCCTCGACCGTGTTCCGCACCGGCGTCGTGGCGATCTCGCAGACGCTCTCCATGAGCTCCGGCTTGACCTCCCCCTCGGTCGGCATCTCGCCCAGGTCGGAGAGGAGGCGCTCGATCGAGTTCGAGAGGCCCAGGGTCTCCTCGTCCACGATCATGAGCTCTTCCTCGATCCCAAGCGTGTACGAGGGGCCCGTGAACCGGTGCTCCATTACGCGCGGAGGGTATAACCCAGGTATGTCACTCGGCTACAGCGGCAAGCTCTACATCCTGGCCTTCGATCACCGTGGCTCGTTCCAGAAGAAGATGTTCGGAATCGAGGGCGATCCCACGCCCGAGGAGACCGACCAGATCGCGGACGCGAAGCTCCTGATCTACGAGGGGCTCGAGAAGGCGACCGAGCAGGGCGTGGACCCACACGCCACCGGCTGCCTCGTCGACGAGCAGTTCGGCGAGCC
>Ga0105245_10001200_pt1 | contig 23450 bp, 27 predicted proteins | sample KBSM54metaG_FD_81523 | JGI IMG/M metagenome (GOLD analysis project Ga0105245, IMG submission 81523) | Miscanthus rhizosphere microbial communities from Kellogg Biological Station, Michigan, USA - KBS M5-4 metaG | ecosystem: Host-associated > Plants > Roots > Rhizosphere > Soil | place...
CGCGGCCGAGTCGATCTGGTCGTCGTGGCCCTCGATGCGGTCTTTGGCCATGTCGGACGCCTTGTCGACGACGTCGTCGACCTGGTCGGCGTGCTCGGTGGCCAGGTCCTTGGCCTTGTCGGTCAGCTTGCCGAGGTCCATCGGCGTTACCTCCTCGGGATGGTCGGGAACGTCGGGAAGGTGGGCACGGAGGGCACGGTGAAGTCGGTGAAGTCGGTGAAGTCGGGCTGGGTGGTGGGAGGCCGGCTGGTGGTGGGGCCCTCGGGGCCGGGCGGGGCGGTGGGGTCGGGCGACGGGGTCGGCGGCGAGGTGGGCGCCGGCGACGGCCCCGGCGGGTTCGTCGGCGACGGCGTGTTGTCGCTCGTCCCGCCCGGGGGGGACGAGTTGTCGGCGGCCGGGGGCGCGGTGCCCGTGGGTGTGCCCCCGCCCCCGCCTCCGGTCCGGCCGACGCCCCCACCGGCGCTCGGCTGCTGGCGGGTGGTGGCGGTGGTGGGCAACGACGAGGTGGTGGTGGACACCGCCGGTCGGGTGGTGGTCGTGCGGGGGACGCGCGTGGTCGACGTGGTGGAGCTGGTGGGTGCGGCCGACACCTGACTGGCGGCGTCGAGGTTGGTGCCCCCGCCCCCGCCGGCGACGACTTCGACGAGGAGGAACACGAGCGAGACGGCGCCCAACGCCCAGAGCACGGTGTTCAGGCGGTAGGCGTCGGGCATGAGCGCCCACCGGGCCCGGAACTGCCACCAGGGCGGCGGTTCGTCGTAGCCGTAGCTCGGCTGCTGGTACCAGTAGTCGTCGGGGTTCATTCCCATGGTTCCGTCCTGAGACGCAAGGCTAGGTCGTGGGCGGGGTCGAGGTGGTGGTGGTGACCTCCTGCTGCTGCGGCACGGTGGTCGTCGTCGTCTCGTCCACGGTCGTCGTGGTGGTCGTCGTCTCCTCGATCGTGGTCGTCGTGGTCTCCTCGACGGGGGGCTCGGTGGTGGTGGTCGTCTCCTCCGGCTCGGGCGCGGGAGGCTCGGTGACGACGACGGGGCGGCGGGTGGTGGCCGTGACCGCCACGGTGGTCGGCGGGACCGAGCTCGTCGAGGAGGACGTGGCCGGCGGGCGCGAGGTCGTGGGCGACGGCAGCGTGGTGCTGGTGGCCACCGGCACCTGGCTGGCCAGATCGACGCTCGGCGCGGCGTCGCCGCCGGCGGCCAGCTCGAAGATCAGGGCCACCAGCGAGAGGGCGGTGAGGGCGTAGAGGGCGACGTTGACCCGCCACGGCTTGGCCAGGTGGTTCCACCGGGCGGCCAGTCCCTGGAGCCCGCCGGGTCCCTGCGCCGGGTTGCTGGCCAAAAAACGTCCTCCGTGCGGTTGCGGTGCCCCATCGGCTTAGCTGGCCGGGATGGAACTCTGGCCGGGCAACCCGTCACCTCCGGGTGCCACCTGGGATGGCCAGGGTACCAACTTCGCCCTCTTCAGCGAGCGCGCCACCGCGGTGGAGCTGTGCCTGTTCGACGACGAGCCCCTGTCCCGCTCGCTGGGACGGCCCTCGACCAGCACCGAGACCCGCCTGCTCCTCACCGAGCTCGACGGCCACGTCTGGCACGGCTACGTCCCCGGCGTGATGCCCGGGCAGCGCTACGGCTACCGGGCCCACGGCCCGTGGGACCCCGCTCGGGGCCTGCGCTTCAACCCGTCCAAGCTGCTCGTCGACCCCTACGCCCTGGCCATCGACGGCCGCCTCGACTGGCACGAGGCCGTCTTCGGGCACAGCGCGGGCGGTCCCGACGACCACCGCGACCGCCGGGACTCGGCGCCGCACGTCCCCCGGTCGGTGGTGGCCGACACCCTGTTCCCCTGGGGCGACGACACCCATCCCCGCACCGCGTGGCACGACACGGTCATCTACGAGCTGCACGTGAAGGGCTTCACCGCCCTCCACCCCGACGTCCCCCCCCGCCTGCGGGGCACCTACGCCGGGCTGGCCAGCCCCCCGGTGATCGACTACCTGGTCGACCTGGGCGTGACCGCGGTGGAGCTCATGCCCGTCCACCACTTCGTGTCCGAGCCCCACCTGTTGCGCCGGGGGCTCACCAACTACTGGGGCTACAACACCCTGGGCTACTTCGCCCCCCACGCCGAGTACTCCTCGGCCGGCACCCGGGGCGAGCAGGTGCGGGAGTTCAAGTCGATGGTGCTGGCGCTGCACGCGGCCGGGATCGAGGTCATCCTCGACGTCGTCTACAACCACACCGCGGAGGGCGACCAGCTGGGGCCCACCCTCAGCCTGCGGGGGATCGACAACCCGGCCTACTACCGGCTGGCGGCGGGCGACGGGCGCCGCTACGTGGACTTCACCGGCTGCGGCAACACCCTCAACGCCGGCCATCCCGAGGTCCTCCACCTGATCCTCGACAGCCTGCGGTACTGGGTGACCGACATGCACGTCGACGGGTTCCGTTTCGACCTGGCGTCCGCCCTGGCCCGGGGCATGCACATGGCCGACCGGCTGAGCTCGTTCTTCGACCTCATCCACCAGGACCCGGTGGTTTCCGCGGTCAAGCTCATCGCCGAGCCCTGGGACCTGGGGGAGGGCGGCTACCAGGTGGGCAACTTCCCGGTGCTGTGGACGGAATGGAACGGGAAGTACCGGGACGCGGTGCGGGACTTCTGGCGGGGGAAGGGGGCGAGCCTGGCCGAGATGGGCTACCGCCTCACCGGGTCGAGCGACCTCTACCAGGGCAGCGCCCGCAAGCCGTCGGCGTCGATCAACTTCGTCACCGCCCACGACGGGTTCACCCTGCGCGACCTGGTGTCGTACGACCACAAGCACAACGAGGCCAACGGCGAGGGCAACCGGGACGGCACCGACGACAACCGCTCGTGGAACTGCGGCGTCGAGGGCGACACCGACGACGCCGAAGTCCTGGCCGTGCGCGCCCGCCAGCAGCGCAACTTCCTGGCCACCCTGCTGCTGTCGCAGGGGGTCCCCATGCTCGTGGCGGGGGACGAGCTGAACCGCACCCAGCGGGGCAACAACAACGCCTACTGCCAGGACAACAGCCTGTCCTGGATCGACTGGGACCTGGGCGAGGCCGGGTCCGACCTCCTCGCCTACACCCGGCGCCTCATCCGCCTGCGCCGGGAGCACCCCGTCTTCCGCCGGCGCCGGTTCTTCCAGGGCCGGCCCATCCACGGCCGGTCGCTCGAGGAGTCGGGCCTGGCCGACATCGGGTGGTTCGGCCCCGACGGCAGCGAGATGACCGAGCGGCAGTGGGCGGAGAGCACGGTGCGGGCGCTGGGCATGTTCCTCAACGGCGAGGAGATCTCCGAGCCCGGGCCCCGCGGCCAGCGCATCGTCGACGACAGCTTCCTGGTGCTGCTCAACGGCCCGAATCCGGTGGACTTCCGCCTGCCGGGCAAGGGCTGGGCGTCCGCCTTCGAGTTGGTGCTCGACACGGCCGACCACCGCGACGGCGCCTTCTTCCCCGCGGGGGACGAGGTGGGCCTGCTCGCCTACTCGCTGGTGGTGCTGCGCAAGGTCGCCTGAGCGACGGCCGCCTCGGCCGCCTCCCGGGCGGTGGCGACCCGCAGGATGTCGTCGCCGGCACGGCCCGGTCGGGACAGCTCCCACGTCGAGATCCCCACCACCGGCCGGCCGAGCAGGAGGGCGAAGGCAATCTCCGACAGGGTGCCCAGCTCGCCGCCGACGGCGACCACCACGTCGGCGGTGCGGACGACGAGCAGGTTGCGGGCATCCCCCAGCCCGGTGGCCACGGCCACGTCGACGTAGGGGTTGGCGTGGCCGCGGTCGTCGCCGGGAAGGATGCCGATGGTGCGCCCGCCCGCCTCCCGGGCGCCCCGGCACACCGCCTCCATGACCCCGCCCAGCCCCCCGCAGACCACCACCGCCCCCCTCGTGGCCAGCTCCCGCCCCAGCTCCTCGGCCATCACCAGCTCGGCGTGAGCGGCGGCGCCGGCCCCGATGACCGCCACGTGGGGGACGCCGGCGGTCACGGGCGAAGGGTACCGGCCGCTACCGTCGGCCCACCGATGAGTTTCCGCGTTCGTGTCGCCGTCGTCGTCGGCTTGTTCCTCGCCGGGCTGGTCCTCGGCTCCGTGGGGCCGTTCGAGCGGCGGGTGGCCGACGAGACCGCGCTCGCCGCCGGCGGTGCGGCCGTCGCCACCGGCAGGTGGACGACCATGCCCTCGACGACCACCACCCTGGCCCCGACCACCACCACGACGACCCCTTCCCCGCGGAACCTCTACGCCGGCACCTTGGGGCCGGCCCTCACGCCCGGCGTGGCCGACGTCCCCGTCCGCGTCTACGTGCCCAACAGCGGCGCGGGCACGGTGAGCGTCATCGACCCGGCCACCTTCACCGTCATCGACAAGTTCCCGGTGGGCAAGGTGCCCCACCATGTGACCCCGTCGTGGGACCTGAGCCGGCTCTACGTGAACAACACCGAGGGCAACAGCATCACCGTGGTCGACCCCCGGAGCGGGACGCCGCTCGAGACGTTCCCGGTGACCGACCCCTACAACCTGTACTTCACGCCCGACGGCACCAAGGCCATCGTGGTCGCGGAGCGGTTCCAGCGGCTGGACTTCTACGACCCGACGTCGTGGCAGCTGCTCGCGAGCGTGCCCATCCCGTGGGCGGGGGTCGACCACGGCGACTTCACTGCCGACGGCCGGTGGTTCCTGGCCAGCACCGAGTTCAGCGGCCAGCTGGTGAAGATCGACACCCAGGCCATGGCGGTGGCGGCCCACGTCACCCTCGGCGGCCTGCCCATCGACGTGCGGGTGGCCCCCGACGGGTCGGTGGCCTACGTGACCAACCAGGGCCGCCACGGCGTGTCGGTCGTCGACCCGGAGTCGATGACCGAGATCGGTTTCCTCGCCACGGGCAAGGGCGCCCACGGCCTCACCGTCAGCCGGGACTCCCGGTCGCTGTACGTCAGCAACCGCCTCGACGGCAGCATCACCGTGATCGACCTGGCGTCCCGTGCGGTGTCGGCCACGTGGAAGGTCGGGGGGAGCCCGGACATGATGCAGGTGACGGCCGACGGCAGCCAGCTGTGGGTGTCCAACCGCTACCAGGGGAGCGTGTCGGTGATCGACACGGCCAGCGGCGCCGTCCTCCACACCATCGCCACCGGTACCGGCGCCCACGGCCTGTCCCTGTTCCCCCAGCCGGGCAACCACTCGATCGGCCACAACGGGGTGTACCGCTGAGGGGCGGACCGACCCCTCCCGAGCGATCGGCCCTCGTGGTACTGGCGATCAGCCGGGGCGGCCGGCTCCCACCAGGTCGCCCGAGCGCCAGCCCCGGATGCGGATGGGCGTGCCGGTGGTGGACGCCTCGATCATCTGGCCGTCGCCGATGTACATGGTGACGTGGTGGATGCCCTCCACCGAGTCGCCGTAGAAGAGCAGGTCACCGGGGATGACCTCGTCGACGGGCACCCGGGTCGTCTCGTACCACTGGGTGTCGGCGCCGTGGGAGAGGCTCACGCCCGCCGCCCCCCAGGCCCGCATGGTGAGGCCGGAGCAGTCGAAGGAGTCGGGGCCGGCGGCGCCGTACTCGTAGGGCTTGCCCAGCTGGCCCATGGCCCAGTCGACGGCGGTGCCGCCGAGGCCGGACGCGGGCAGGATGCGGGTGGCCGGCAGCGGCGCGGCCTCGTTGGCCAGCCTGGTGACGGCGGGGATGGCGGCCGGCGGGATCACCGCGGCCAGGCGGCGCTGGCTGGCCTCCTCTGCCTCCCGGCGAGCGGCCTCCTCGGCCACCAGGCCGGAGATGTCGCCCTGGACCGAGGCGAGGAGGGCCTCCTGGTCGGCCTGGGCCGCCTGCGCCTGGTTGCTGGCGGCGGCGGCGTCGTCGGCCGCGGCCCGGGCCGCCTTGCGCTCGGAGTCGAGCGCGCCCCGCCGGAGGTTGAGGTCCTCCTTGGCCAGGCGCAGCTGGCCGATGATCTCGCGCTGGTTGGACGCGGTGACCCGGAGGTACTGCTGGCGCACGATCATGTTGTCGCCGTCGGATCGGGCGATGTTGCCGATGAACGAGCTGACCCCGCCGTGCATGTAGGCGGCGATGGCGGCGTCGGCCAGACGGTCCTTGACCAGCTTGAGGCGCTCGTCGGAGCGGGCCACGTCGGCCTCGGTCTGGGCCACGCTGGTCTCGACCTCGTCGACCTTCAGGCGGGCCTGGTTGTAGCGCTCGGCCGCGATGCTGACCTGCTCGCCCTGGGCCTCCAGCTGATCCTGGAGACGGGCGGCCTCGGCGCGCTTGTCGTCGATGGGCGCCGCCGACGCCAAAGGCTGCCCCAGGGCGGGGAGCATCAACACGAACCCGACGAAAACGCCGAGCAGCCTTCGGTGACGTGGGGTCATCAGCCTCACTTGTGCCGGGGGGGTCCTCGGTTCCGCCGAACCCTAACCCGCCCCTCCGGGGGGTGCAACAATCACACCCCAATGGCATCCCGTCGGGAACACGACTCGATGGGAGAGATCGACGTGCCGGTCGACGCTCGCTGGGGGGCGTCCACCCAGCGGGCGGTGGAGAACTTCCCCATCTCCGGCCAGGGCATCGGCCGGGAGCTGATCGGGGCCCTGGGCCGGATCAAGGCGGCCGCGGCCGCGGTCAACGCCGACCTGGGGGTGCTCGACCCCGAACTGGCCGAAGCCATCGGCGCGGCCGCGGTGGAGGTGTCGATCGGGGCCTGGGACGCCCACTTCCCGGTCGACCTGTTCCAGACCGGCTCGGGCACGTCGTCGAACATGAACGCCAACGAGGTGATCGCGGGCCTGGCCGCCGAGCGCCTGGGCCGGCCGGTGCACCCCAACGACGACGTCAACGCGTCCCAGTCGTCGAACGACGTGTTCCCGTCGGCCGTCCACGTGGCCGCCACCCAGGCCGTGACCCGGTCACTGGTGCCGGCCCTGCGCCACCTGGCCGACGTCCTCCGCCGCCGCCAGTCCGACCTGGCCGGGGTCGTCAAGGCGGGCCGGACCCACCTCATGGACGCCACGCCCGTCACCCTGGGCCAGGAGCTGGGCGGCTATGCCAGCGCGGTGGAGTACGGCATCGAGCGGGTGGAGGCGGTCCTCCCCCGCCTGGGGGAGCTCGCCCTGGGGGGCACCGCGGTCGGCACCGGCATCAACGCCCCGCCCGGGTTCGGGGCGGCGGTGGTGGCGGGCCTGGTGGCGGTGACCGGGCTGCCCTTGCGGGAGGCCCGCGACCACTTCGAGGCCCAGGGGGGGCGGGACGCCCTGGTGGAGGCCTCGGGGATGATGCGCACGGTGGCGGTGTCGCTGGTGAAGATCGCCAACGACCTGCGGTGGATGTCGAGCGGGCCGGCGGCGGGGCTGGCCGAGATCCACCTGCCCGACCTCCAGCCGGGGAGCTCGATCATGCCGGGCAAGGTCAACCCGGTGATCCCCGAGGTGGTGGTGCAGGTCGCGGCCCAGGTCATCGGCAACGACGCGGCGGTGGCCTTCGCCGGCGCCACCGGGTCGTTCGAGCTGAACGTGGCCGTGCCGGTGATGGCCCGCAACCTGTTGGAGTCGATCCGCCTGTTGTCGGCCGCGGCCCGGGTCCTGGCCGACCGGTGCGTGGCCGGCCTCCAGGCGGACGAGGCCCGCGCCCGCCGCTACGCGGAGTCGTCACCCGCCCTGGCCACCGCCCTCGTCCCCCACCTGGGCTACGAGGAGGCGGCGGCGGTGGTGCGCCAGGCCCTGGCCGAGGGCCGCACCCTGCGGGAGGTCGTGCTGGCGCGGGGCCTCATGGAGGCGGCCGACATCGATCGCGTCCTCGACGTCGACGCCATGACGAGGGGCGGCATCGCCACCTGACCTGCTGTTTTCCCCACCCCCGCCCAATCCCGGCGGAGTTGTGCCCAGCTTTTCCGGTCTTGCGCTCCACAGGGCCGAGGGGTGAGGGTGGGGAGGTAGGGAAGAGGAGGCTGCGGATGCAGGTGGAGGCGGCGAAGCTGGCGTCGGAGTTGCGACGGCGCCGTGTCGGACCTCGATCGATGGTCGACGCGCTGGAGACGGTCGACCGCTCGACGTGGGTCCTCGGAGAGCTGCGCAACGCCCCCACGTCGATCCTCGTGCTGGCCGCCCTGTCCCTCACCAGCGACCCCGCCGCCGAGGCCCGCCGCCTGGCTTGACCCCCCTCCTAGCTGGCGCGGGCCGGCAGCGGGGCGCCCCGGAACGGGCCCGGGTCCTTGGGGTCGGGGAGGCGGGGGCGGGTCCATCCCACCTGGCGGGAGAGCTCGACGGTGAGCGCCCGCCACGCCATCGGGTCCCATCCCTCGACCGCGTTCACCACCGTGCCGTCGATGCCCAGGTGGACGATGGCGGGCAGGGTCGAGAGCCCGAAGGCCTTCACCGCGGTGAGGTCGGGGTCGAGGAAGACGAGGTCGTCGAGGGTGGCCTTCGCCCCCAGGAGGCGGCGGGCGTCGGCCGCGTCGCCGGCCACCAGCCAGGCCACGCGGCAGTCGGCCTGCTCGTAGTCGTAGAGCACCCGCCGGGCGGTGGGGACGATCCACTCGCTCTGGCTCCGGGTGCCGACGGCGACGAAGAGCAGGTGAAAGGTGGTCAGCCACTCCCGGACGGTGTGTGACCGCCCGTTCAGGGCGGACAGCACGAGCGTCGGCGGTGGGTTCGTGGCCACCTCGGGGACGGTACCCCAGCTATCTTCGGTGGGGCGAGCTTTGGCGACGAGCAAGGGGGCGCAGTTGGGACCTGACAGCACCGCCTACAAGGTCGTCCTGGTGCTCCACCTGGTCGCCGCCATCGTGGGCTTCGGCGGGGTGGTGGTGTCCGGCTACTTCGGGGCCATGGCCGCCGCTCGCCGGGGACCCCAGGGTGCGGCCATCGGCGAAGTGGTCGGCAAGGGCTACTCGTTCTCGGAATGGTTCATCTACGCGGTGCCGGTGCTGGGCATCGTCCTCGTCCTGCTGAGCGAGGACGTGTTCTCCTTCAGCCAGACGTGGGTGTCGGCCTCGCTCGGCCTCTACGTCGTGGCCATCGGGCTGCTGCACGGGCTGCACCTGCCGACCGTCCGCCGCATCAACGCCCTGCTCGAGGAGTCCTCGGGCGGGTCCCAGGCCCAGGCCAAGGAGCTCGACCGGCTGGGGGCGAAGGCGGGGGCGGTCGGTGGCCTCCTCAACCTCATCACGGTCGCGATCATCGTGCTGATGGTGTTCAAGCCCGGCTTCCCGTGAGCGCCAGGCCCCCCGATGCATCCCTTTGAGCGGCTGCGGATGGCCGCCCGGGCGGGGGGCGAGGACCCGAGCCTGGTGGCCCGCCAGGCGGCGTCGGCGCTGGCCGCCATCGCCGGCGAGCCGGCGGCGGTGGTGACGGCGTGCCGGCGCCTGGTCGACCGCCAGCCGGCGTCGGGGCCGGTGTGGTGGCTGGCGGCGCGGGTGCTGGCCGCGGCCGACCCGGGCAACGAGGCGTGGCGGTCGGCCGACGAGTTGCGCCACGACCCGACGGCCCGAGCCCTGGCCGACGCCCTCCCCGACGGGGCCACCGTCACCGTCCTCGGGTCGCCGCCGGTCGTGAGCCGGGCCCTCGGCCGCCGGGGCGACGTCTGGGCCCTGGTGGTCGACGCCCGGGGCCAGGGCGGACGGCTGCTCTACCAGCTGGAGGAGGAGGGGGGCGACGTCGACCTCGTGTCCGAGTCCGGCCTGGCCGCGGCCGTGCTGGCCAGCGACGTGGTCGTGTTGGAGGCGGACGCCCTCGGGCCGGGAGGGCTGGTGGCGGCGGCCGGGTCCCGGGCCGCGGCCGCGGTGGCGGGCCATGCCGGGGTCCCGGTGTGGGCGGCGGCGGGCGTGGGCCGGGTCCTGCCCGAGGGGCTGTGGGACGCCCTGGTCGCCCGCCTCGACGACCGCCCGTCGCCGTGGGACCGCCCGTCGGAGCTGGTTCCCCTCGACCTGGTGGACGTGATCGTCGGCCCCGCGGGGGAGGAGTCCCTGGAGGAGGCCCTGGCCCGGGCCGGGTGCGTCGCCGTCCCCGAGCTGACCCACCGGTAGGACGCCCGGTACGGGCGGCGTCGCCAGGGGTAGCTTCCAGCGATGGGTGACATGGTCGAGTTCCCGGTCGACGGCCACGTGGGCCACGGCTACCTGGCCCGGCACGCCGATGGGGCCGGGATCGGCATTCTCGTGCTCCAGGAGTGGTGGGGGGTCGACCGCCACATCAAGGACGTGTGCGAGCGGCTGGCGGCGGAGGGGTTCACCGCCCTCGCCCCCGACCTCTACGAGGGCACGACCGTCCCCCACCGGGAGGTCGACGAGGCGTCGCGCCGGGCGATGGCCCTCGACATGGGACGGGCCGGGCAGGAGCTGTCGGGGGCGGTGGACTTCCTCCTCGGCCACCCCGCGGTGCGGGGCCACACCGTGGGGGTCGTCGGCTTCTGCATCGGCGGGGGCCTCGCCCTGTGGCTGGCCACGCTCCGGCCCGACGTGGTGGCGGCGGTGGTGCCGTTCTACGGGCTGGTCCCGTGGGCGGACGCCCAGCCCGACTACTCCCGGCTGGCGGCGGCGGTGGAAGGCCACTACGCCGACGACGACGACCTGGCCGGGCCGCCGGCGGTGGAGAAGCTGCAGGCCACCCTCACCGAGCTGGGCAAGGAGGTGAAGACCTTCCTGTACCCGGGGACCCGCCACGCCTTCTTCAACGACACCCGGTCCGACGTCTACGACGAGGAGGCGGCCCGGGTGGCGTGGGTCCGCACCCTCGAGTTCCTGCGGGCCAAGCTCGGTTGACGCCGGTCGTCGACGTCGTCATTCCCGCCCGCAACGAGGCGGCGACGGTTGCGGGGGTGGTCGAGGCCGCCCTCGGGTGCCGGTACGCGCGGGAGGTCGTCGTCGTCGACGACGGGTCCACCGACGGGACGGCCGACGTGGCCGCCGCCGCCGGGGCCAAGGTGGTGCGGCGGGAGAGGGGCGGGTCCGGCGGGTCCGGCGGGTCCGGCGCGTCCGGCGGCTCGAAGGCCCACGCCCTGGAGGCGGGGGTGGAGGCGAGCGACGCCGACGCCTTCCTGTTCTGCGACGCCGACCTGCTCGGGCTCACGCCCGCCCACCTGGACGGGATCTGCCGCCCCTTCGTCGAGGGTCGGGCCACCATGTCGGTGGGATGGTTCGACTACGGCCTGTGGAACCCGCTGGTCGTGCGGCTGGCGCCGACCACGGGGGAGCGGGTGGTGCCCCGGTGGGTGTGGGACGCCATCCCCGACCACAAGCGCCAGGGCTACTCGATCGAGATCATGATCAACGAGGTCATCGCCGAAGGCCGCCTGCCCACCACCGCCCGAACCCTGCACGGGGTCACCCACCGCACCAAGCGGGACAAGCTCGGCCGGCGGTCGGGGTACCGGGAGACGTGGCGCATGTTCTGGCACCTGATCGGCCTGCCGGTGACGGGCGTGGTCCGCTGGCGCACGATGTGGTTCTACTGGCGGGGCCTCACGGTTGAGGTCTGAGCCGGCCGGCACCGACGGGCCGGCGCCGGCCCAGTCGTTCGTCCCCAACCGGGTGGGGGCGTACGAGTGCCGGGCGTGGGTGACCTATTACCGGCGGGAATGGGCCCGGCTGCTGGTGGCGTCGGTGGGGCTGGTGCGGGCCGGGTTCCGCATGCGGTGGGACCGGACTCTCCACGGCGCCTGGCTGGTGCTGCGGGCCAACCAGCGGTGGGCCACCGTCCCCGTCAACGACCCCGACGGCGCCCGCCGGTGCATGGAGCGCTTCTACCGGTTGGTGGCGGAGGACTCGGGGGAGGCGCTGGACACGGTGGAGGCGGCCCGGCTGGAGGTCGAGTGGTGGCGGGTCCACCGGGAGCACCAGGCCGCGGGCGGCGACGACCCGGCGGACGCCCTGGTCGAGGCCCTGACCGCCCTCTACGCCTTCGTGTACCGGTGCCCGCCCGCCGAGGTGCGCCTGGCGGCCGACCTGCGGGCCCGGGCCATGGACGTGTCCGACCGGTGGGTGGAGGCGGGCTGCGACCTCGACAGCGGCCTCGTGGCCGAGGAGCGGGCCCTGCTGGTGCGCTCCTACGCCGCCCTCCTCGCTGCCGTCCACCGCTAGCCGCCGGCCGCCGGCGTCAGCGCCGTCCGCTCGGTCGAGCCGCCGGTCTTGGGTATGAAAAGGGGTGCTCACCACCCCTTTTCATACCCAAGACGGATTCCTGTCACATTTTTCGCAGCGCGGCCGGTCAGCCGGGCCGTGGGTCAGCCGGCGTCGGCCTCCGGCTCCCGCTGGCGGCGGGCGGCCTCGACCAGCTCCTTGGACCGGGGGTGGAGGGGGCGGGACATCACCAGGTCGGTCTGGCCCTGGTCGACGATGCGGCCCTCGTCCATGATCACCAGCCGGTCGCACAGGAACTCGGCCAGGCCCAGGTCCCGGGTGACGAACAGGTAGCCCACCTCGTGGAGGATCCCCAACTCGGCCATGAGCTGCACCAGGTCGGCCGCCGCCGTCGGGTCGAGGAGGGCGGTGACCTCGTCCGCCACCACCAGCCGGGGGCGCAGGATGAGGGCCCGGGCCAGGGCCACCCGGGCCCGGGCGGCGGCGCTGAGGACGGACACCTTCCGGTCCATCATGTCGTCCGCCGGCAGGGCGACGGCGGTGAGGGCGGCGTGGACGAGCGCGGGGCGCAGGTCGGGCTCGGTCCGGACCCAGTCCAGCGGCTCCTCCACCACCCGGCCCACCCTGGCCCGCGAGGGCAGCACCGAGCCGAGGTCCTGGGGGATGAGGTGGACTCGGCCGGGTAGGGCCAGCAGCTCCTTGCGGCCCAGGGTGGCCACGTCGGTGCCCTCGACCCGGACCGACCCGTGGTCGGGAGGGAGGAAGCCGGTGAGCATGCGAGCGACGGTGCTCTTGCCCGCGCCCACGTCGCCCACGAGGCCGACGTTCTCCCCCGGGAGGATGCTGATGCTCACGTCCCGCACCGCGTCGAACGACGTCGACCGGCCGGGGTTGAAGGTCTTGCGCAGCCCGTCCGCTTCCAGCAGCCAGTCGCTCACGACCCAGCCGTCCGCATGCCTCCCGCTCCCCCCAGCCCGGCGTCCGTTCGCACCGGCGGGAAGTATTGCCCAGGGGGACCCGTCAGTGCGTCGGGCGGCGGGCCACGACGGTGACCAGCGGGGGCAGCACCACCGCGTCGTCGCCCGGATGGACCCCGGTGAGCGACGCCAGGTAGTCGGCCACCGGACCGGCGCCGGCGCCGGCCTGCGACTCGGCCCAGGCGTCGACCACGTCGAGGCCGGCGGCCACGGCGAGGGCGGGCAGGTCGGCCCCCACGTCGGGGTGGCGGGCGTCGGGCATCGACAGGGGACGGCCCCCGACCCGGCCGGCCGAGGTGATCGGCTCCTGGGCCACCACCCATCCCCCGGGACGGACGGCTCGGCCCATGCGCCCCAACACCAGGGCGGGGTCGTGCACGTGCATGAGGACGAACCGGCAGAAGGCGAGGTCGACCGCCTCCGGCAGCAGGAGGTCCTCCGCCGACTGGGTGATGGCGACCACCTGGCCCTGGCCGGCGGCGGCCGCAGCCGCGGCGGACACGTCCCGGGCGTGGGGATCGCTGTCGACGGCGTAGACCCGGCCGTCGCGCCCCACCACCTCGGCCAGGGCGACGCTCACGTCGCCCCCACCCGCGCCCACGTCGACGCACAGCCATCCCTCGCGCAGGCCGAGGCGGTCGAGGGCCGTCATCAACGGCCGGCGGTAGACGTCGTTGCGGAGGGCGAACTCGAGCATCCGGACGCCGACGTTACGCTCCGGCGGGTGGTGGTCGACCCCGGACCCGGGCAGGCGGCGGTCCTCGAGTGGGGCAGCCGCCACCGGCGCGACCTGCCGTGGCGGGCGACGAGGGACCCGTGGGCGGTGCTGGTCAGCGAGGTCATGACCCAGCAGACCCAGGTGGCCCGGGTGGTTCCCCGCTACCACCGCTTCCTCGGGCGCTTCCCGACGGCGACCGCCTGCGCCGCCGCGCCCGTCGCCGACGTCATCGGGGAATGGGCCGGCCTGGGCTACAACCGGCGGGCGGTGAGCCTGCACCGGGCCGCGGTGGCGGTGGTCGAGCGCCACGGCGGGCGGCTGCCGGCCGACCTCGCCGCGCTGCGGGCGCTGCCCGGCGTCGGGCCCTACACGGCCCGGGCCGTGCTCGCCTTCGCCTTCGGGGCCGACGTGGGCGTGGTCGAGGTCAACACCGCCCGGGTCCTGGCCCGGGCCTTCGCCGGCCGCCCGCTGGCCCCGGCCGAGGCTCAGGCGCTGGCCGACGGGCTCGTGCCGCCGGGCGAGGGGTGGGCGTGGAACCAGGCGTTGTTGGATGTCGGCGCCACTGTGTGCGCCAAGCGGACCCAGGCGTGCGCCGAGTGCCCGCTGCACCCGTGGTGCCGGTGGGCGGCGGCCGGCCGTCCGCCGCCCGATCCCGCCGTCGGCTCGGCCGGCACCGGCGTCGGCCAATCCCCGTTCGCCGGCTCCGACCGCCAGGGCGGGGGACGGCTGCTCGACGCCCTCCGCCGGGCGCCGGTGGCCGAGTCCGCCATCCCCGCCGCCACCGGCTGGCCCGACGACCCGGTCCGGGCCCACCGGGTGGCGGCGCGCCTCGTGGCCGACGGGTTGGCCGTCAGCCACGAAGGTGAGCTGCGGTTGCCCTGACGGGCGCTACCAGCGGTGGCCGACGTCGATCACGAGCCGGCTGTGGGTGCCGGGGCCGGGCAGGACGTACGCCCGGAAGGGCAGCCGGGCCCGAACGCCGACGCCGAAGGTGGTGTGCCACTCCGACGAGTGGCCGATCGAGCTCGAGCCGCCGAACGCCACGTCCCGGAGCGTCTTGTAGCCGGTCACGTCGGCCACGTGGTCGGGGACGTTGCCCCCGAAATAGGTCGAGCGGCCGGTCTCGTCCATGATGCCGGCCCACAAGGTCACCTGCAGCCGGGCGCCGCCGGTGACGGGGAGGACCCAGCCGTCGGGCTCGGTGCGGACCTGGTCGACGTACTCGACCCGGTAGCCGTCGAACCCACCCTCGAACTCGAACACGACCCGGTCGAAGCAGTCGTGGCGTCCCGTGCGGGTGGTCGAGAGGGACACCGCCGTGGTCGCGGCGTGCCCTTTGGGCAGGCTTCCCCAGGTGATGCCGCACGAGGGGGCGGCCGACGCCCGGGCCGGCGCCGCCACCAGGGCTCCGGCGATGGCTGCCAGGGCCAGGGCCTGGCGGGCACGGCGGGGCAATGCGAAAGCGGACATTTCGAGACCTCCATGTTCGGGCCCGACCGCCGGGCCTCGTGCCACCCATGGTCTGCGTCCCGTGCAACCGTTCCCTCTCAGCCGGGTGACAGTTGTGTCACAGCCGCCGCGTGGCACCGTGGGTCATGACCGAAACCGAGCACCGCAGCGCTCCCTGCCCGGCGTGCCGGGTGATCGACCAGGCCGACGGGGTGGAGGACGGCAACCTGTTCCCCGTTCTCGCCAAACGGGTGGGCAACGAACGTCACATCGTGGAGGCCCTCAAGCGGGCCGAGGACAAGGCGGCCGACCGCATCACCGAGTTCGCCGGGTCGCTCCGGTTCGTCTACATCCACTCGGTGTGGTTCGGCGTCTGGATCCTCCTCAACGTGGGCGCCATCGGCAGCAGCCTCGTGTTCGACAAGTTCCCGTTCGGCCTGCTCACGATGATCGTCAGCCTGGAGGCGATCTTCCTGGCCACGTTCGTGATGGTCAGCCAGAACCGGCAGGCGGAGCGGGCCGATGTCCGCAGCGAGATCGACTTCGAGACCAACCTCCGGTCCGAGATCTGGTCGGTGCACATCGGCCACGCCCTCGGCATCGACCTGAACCACGTGGAGGAGGTCGTCCGCCAGGCGATCGAGGGCTCCCGCACGCAACTGGGCGTCGCGCCGAAGGCGTAGCCTCCCCGGGAGTGCGGACCCTGCGCCCCGGCGCTCACCCCTGCCGCTGCCGGTGACGGTTGACGAGGCCCGCTTCCGCCAGGTCCTGGGCCACTTCGCCACCGGGGTCACGGTGGTGACCGGCGCCGACGACGGCGGCCCCACCGGCCTGTCGGTGAACTCGTTCACGTCGGTCTCCCTCGACCCGCCGCTGATCGCCTTCGCCGTCAACCGGTCGTCCGCCACCTGGCCCCGGATCCGGGCTTCGGGCCGGTTCACGGTGAACATCCTGGCGGCCGACCAGGAGGCCGTCTCCCGCACGTTCGCCACCAAGGGACGGGCCGGCGACCGCTTCGATGGGCTCGGCTGGCACCCGTCCCCCACCGGCTCTCCCATCGTCGAGGGGGCCCTGGCCTGGATCGACGCCACCGTCGAGGCCGAGCACGACGCCGGCGACCACGTGATGGTGATCGGCCGGGTGTCGGGGCTCGAGGTGGCCCGGGAGGGCCCTCCGTTGGTGTTCTACCGGGGCGGCTACGGTCGCTTCGAGCCATGAGCGCGACCCAGGTCACCGAGTCCGACGTCATCGCCGGCGTCTACGTGGTGGAGCCGGCCACGTTCGGCGACGCCCGCGGCCGCTTTGTCGAGAGCTACCGCCGATCGTGGTTCCCCAACGGGCGGGAGATGGTGCAGGGCAACCGGTCCGACAAGCAGGCGGGGGCGGTGGTCGGGCTGCACTACCACCTGCACCAGGCCGACTACTGGTACCTGACCCGGGGCCGGGCCCGGGTGGTGCTCCACGACCTCCGGGAGGGCTCCACCACCGAGGGGGCCACCCTCGAGCTCGACCTGGGCGACGAGGACGGGCGGGGCGTGTTCATCCCGCCGGGTGTCGCCCACGGCTTCGCCGCCCTCACCGACCTCACCCTCACCTACCTGGTCGACCAGTACTACAACCCCGACGACGAGCTGGGGGTGGCGTGGGACGACCCCGAGATCGGCGCCGACTGGGGCGTGGCCGACCCGGTGCTGTCCGATCGCGACCGCAAGAACCCGTCGCGGGCGGGAATCCCCGCCGGACGCCGCCCCTACGCCGGGTTGCGCACGTAGCGGTCGAACGCCTCGGCGCCGACCAGGCGGGCCTGCACCCGCCCGTCCCCGTCGGCCAGCAGCACGGTGGGCGCGCTGCGCACCTTGAAGGCGTGGGACAGCTGGGGCTGCTCGGTGGCGTCGATGCGGACCACGTTGGCCCCCGGGTCGCGGGCTCGCAGGCGGGCCTCGATGGGGCCGCAGCTGGCGCACAGGGGGGTGGTGAAGATCACCCACGTGCGCTCGGCCCCGGCCCGGATCGACAGCGGGATCAGGGGCGTGGCCGGCGCCTCGGTGCGGACGGTGTGCCGCCACTGGCGGAAGAGGCGGGCGACGAGGAGCACGCCGAAGGCGAGGACGACGACCACCAGCAGCCGGAGGGGGATCATCAGCCGGCCAACGGGATGCCACGGCGGCGGGCGGCGAAGAGCCACATCTCGCAGCCGACGCAGATGCCGGTGACGGCCGACAGCCCGGCGAGGACGGCCACCACCAGGGCCAGCGCCCAGCCCAGGGTGGACGCCCCGGCGGCGAAGGCGATGGTGGCGGCGCCGAGGAAGGCGACGCCGACGGCGGCCGCGAATCGGGGCGGCCGGGGGTCCTCCAGCTCCTTGGGCGGGGCCAGGCGGGGCTTGACGACCTCGGCGTAGAGGCGGAGGAACGGGCCGTACCGAGGCCCGAAGGCGGCGCCCAGGAGGAGGACGACGGCGAAAACGGGGACCACCGGCTTCCAGTCGAACAGGAACCCGCCCACCAGGCCGACGGTGAGCACGGCCTGGTTGAAGCGTGGCCCGCGAGGGTCGATCGGCTTCGGCGTGACGACCATGGCGTGAGTGTAAACCCGACTGGCGCAGTCGGGTATTCCCCGCCCCCGGTCAGGCGGGGTGGCCGGCGGCGAGGTCCTTGACCTGTTGGAAACCGAGTTGGCCCGACCACTCGCCGGCCTCGCCGTCGATGAGGTCGAGGAGGTGGCCGATGTGGTCGCCGGTCTCGAACCGCTCGACAACGTGCCCGGCCACCCACCGCGAGCAGTCGCACAGGCGGGGGACGCCGTCGGGGCCCGGCTCCCACCGGCAGCGGGAGAACTTGTCGACCTCGTCGCCGGTGGTACCGCCGAAGAGGGTGGCCAGGTCGCCCTGGTCCTGGGCCAGGAAATGCACGACCAGGGTCGACGCCCGCTGCGCGACCCGGGTGGTGCGGTTCTCCTTGGACAGCCACACCATGAGCCGCGGCGGGTCGATGCTGCACTGGGCCGAGAACCCGACCAGGCATCCCGCCCGCTCGTCGCCGGCGACGGCTGTCACCACCGTCATCGGGTAGTCGAGGTTGCCGGCGATCCGGTCGAAGGCGTCCATCTCGCCCTTGTACCCATCGAGTGCGCAGATACGTCGGTATATCCCACGTAACTGCACACTCGGTCCGTAGGCTGGCCCGCGTATGGCACGCGACCTCGTCGGCCGGGTGGCGATCGTGGGGGTCGACCTGGCCGAGGTGGCCCGGCGGCTGGCGGCGGAGGGGGCCACCGTCGTGCTCGTGGGCCACGACGCCGACGCCGCGGGGGCGCTCCTCGCCGAGATCGAGGCCGACGTCGGGCCGGGGCGAGCGGCCTACTTCAGGATTGCGGCCATTCCGGCAGCTCCGGGTCCGGCGGCCTCTCCGGCGGCAGCGGGTGACGGGGCGCCTTGGTGGGGTCCCACGGGATCCGGGTCCGAGCTCGACGCGCTCGTCGAGTTCGTGGCCGAGCAGTGGCCAGCCAGATGACCATGAGGATGGCGGCCTCGGCGGAGACGATCATCCCGTAGCGCACCGACCGGGGCCGGTAGCGGAGGACGACCTCGTGGGTCCCGGCCGGCACCGCCACCGCGGTGTAGGCGTAGTCGGCCCGCTCGACGTCGACCCGCTTGCCGTCGACGGTGGCCGTCCAGCCCGGGTACGACGTCTGGATGGCCACCAGCCAGCCCGGATCGGCCCGGGTGACCCGCAGCAGAACCTTCGTCGCCCGTTGCTCGAGGACCTCGACCTGGCCCGCGGTGCCCGACGTGGCGGGCGCGGTGGGGTCGTCGACCAGCGCGGTGCGGGTCATGACGAAGTCGGGCGACACCAGGATGCGGCGGGCCTCGTCGTCGTTCGCCACCGGACGGGCCTCGGCCGGGGAGAAGTAGCGGGCGGGACTGGCCGGGTCGCGGAACAGGGCCACCGTGTCGTTGCCCTCGACCTGCTCCAACCCGACCACCCCCTGGGCCCAGGGGGCGAAGGCGAGGACGTCGGCCTGGCCACCGAAGCGGGCGGTGTAGGAGTGGCCCTGGCTGTCGGCGATGGGCGGGAACGACAGGGTGGTGAAGGGCTTGCGGCAGGGGGCGCTCGACTGCCCCACGACGGTGCCCGGACCCTCGTCCACCAGTTCCAGGGTGATCTCGCAGCCGGCACCGGTGCCGGCCTGGCTGGCGGCGGGCACCGCCGTCACCGCATGGAGGCCGTTGAGGATGGCGGTGAAGGTCCGACCCGCCGGCAACCGAGCCGCGGGGAGGGCGGTGGGGTACACCTGCTCCGACGCCACGTAGCGGACCCCGAGCACGTCGAGCGTGCGTGGCCCCCGCAGGGGCGCGGGCAGGGCGGCCAGGTCGCGTTGCAGCTGGTCATACCGGAGGACGCCCACCCCGTCGTAGGAGTCGGGCGTCCGGATCCGGTAGCCGAGGTTGGCGTCGGCCGACAGCAGGGCACCCAGCGACACCGTCTCCTCGGTCGGGCCGGCGGCCGCCAGCACCGCCTCCAACCCGGGCGACGACGCGTCGACCAGGCGGGCGGCGACGGTGGGGTTGTGACCCCGCAGCAGCCAACCGCCCTGGGCGAACACGACCCCCACCACCGCCAGCCCGGCCACCCCCCGCACCCAGCGGCCCCGCCGGCCGGCCGCGACCAGCACGGCCAGGACGACGACCCCGGCCAGGAACGAGAAGGCGATGAACCGCATGTGGGCGTCGACCGAGGCCTTGGCCACCGGGTCGACGACCCGCCCGCCCAGGTTGCCCCCGGCCGCCAGCGTGTGCCGGGCCAGGAGGACCGCTCCCGCGAGCAGCAAGGTCCCGGCCGCGGCCACCAGCCCCGCCGCCGCCCACGCCCGCCGGCCCCCGCCCGCCCCCGCCCGCACCAGGGCGTCGACCCCGACCGCGGCCAGGCAGCAGACGGCGAAGGCCCAAATCGGGTGGCTGCGGTTGATGGCGCTCAGCTCGACCAGGGGCAGCTTCCCGATGGTGTGGCCGATCCCGCCCAGGTCGTGGGCGTACACGACCCAGGCCGCCGCCGCCACCGTCGCGAACACGCCGAAGACGGTCCGGCGGCGCACCAGCGACACCACGCCCACCCCGGCCAGCAGCAGCACCAGCAGGCCCACGTAGAACCCGGTGGACTCGATGTAGTTCGACGCCAGGCGGGTGCCGTCGGGCAGCCGCAGCCCGCCGACCAGCTGCAACGGCTGGTAGTAGGACTGGCTCGGCGCGCCGAACAGGTTGGGGAAGGCGTGGAGGCCGGAGTAGGCCCGCTCGAAGTGGGCCTGGGCCCTCTCCGCCCCCTCGGCGTAGGCGGTGCTGCGGTGCAGGTACTCCACGAACGGCAGCAGCTGCACCGCGCCCAGCCCCACCGCCAGCCCGCTGGCCACCACGAACTGGCCCGCCTTGGCCAGCCGCGCCCCCCCCCCGCCCAGCTTCCGCGACACCAGCAGCCGCACCGGCACGTAGGCCAGCACCAGGCCCCAGGCGAAGAACAGGGTCTCCGGGTGCCCGGCCAGGAACGCGCCCAGCACGGCCACGGCGTACCCGCACCACGCCAGCCGCTGGCGGACGCGGCCCGCGGCCTGGATGGCCACCTCCGCGAAGTAGAGGCCGGCGGGCAGGCAGACGACCGCTCCCGGGTGGGGCCAGGCCACCCACAGCACGTTGTAGGCGGCGAACATGAACCCGGCCGCCCCCACCAGGGCGGCGGTGTGCGACGCCGCCACCTTGCGCAGGAACAGGTACGTGAACAGCCCCAGGAGCAGGAGTTTCAGGGCCGCCGACACCAGCAGCGCGGCCCGCAGCGGCAGCACGTAGAACGGCACGCTGAAGGGCGACAGCACGGCCGACACGAAGTTGGCCAGGTGCGGCGTCCCCGCCCCGTTGTAGGGGTTCCACACCGGCAGGTCGCCGTCGAGGATCTGCTCCCGGTTCCACTCCAGCCACGGGTGCATCTGGAGGACGGGGTCGGTGAGCATGACGTTGCCGAACCGGTAGTCGTCGGGCACGGTGCGAACCAGGGGTGACGACTGGAGCAGGTCGTCGGACGTGTACGCCCCGTCCGCCGTCGTCAGGGGCTTCCACAGGAAGACGGCCAGCAGGACGAGCAGGATGAAGGTCGCCCCCAGCGCCTCCCGCCAGGTGGCACCGCGACTCGGGAGGCGATCGTCACTCACGGCGCGGCATGCTAAAGGGGTGCGACCCATCATCGGAATAACGGCCTTCCCCCGGGTCGTCGACACCGCCACCGGCCCGACGCTCCTCTACACCGCGTCCCGTTTCTACGTGGAGAGCGTCGAGCGGGCGGGCGGCCTTCCCCTGGTGCTGCCGGTGCTCGACCCGTCGATGGTGGAGGACGCCCTGGCCTGTCTCGACGGGGTGCTGCTCACCGGCGGGGGCGACGTCCAGCCGGCCCGCTACAACGCCATCCCCACCGGCGACACCCGCGGCGTCGATCCTGCCCGGGACGACTTCGAGCTCCGCCTGCTCGAGGTTGCCATTGCCTCTGACCTGCCCCTTCTGGCCACGTGCAGGGGGATGCAGGTGCTCAACGTGGCCATGGGCGGCTCCCTCATCCAGCACGTCCCCAGCGTCACGACCCAGCGCCACTGGTACGGCGACCGGGCCCGGGAGGCCGTCCACAAGGTCAAGATCGAGCCCGACAGCCACCTGGCCGAGGCCTTGGGCACCACCGAGGTGGAGGTGAACTCCCTCCACCACCAGGCCGTCGACCAGGCCGCCCCCGGCACCCGGGCGGTGGCGTGGGCGGAGGACGACACCGTCGAGGCCATCGAGGTCCCCGGCAGCCCCCACATCGTCGCCGTCCAGTGGCACCCCGAGCTGTTGGAGGACTGGCCCGAGCAGCAGGGCCTGTTCCGCCAGCTCGTCCGCCACGCGGGGGCGAGGTCGCGGGCCCGGCGCTGAAACCCCACCCCGGGGGATGACCTCCGGGAGGTGGTTTGTTACTATCTACGTAGGAGAAATTCCGCCCCTCTCTCTGTGGAAGCTGGTGCGCTGATGGCGACGACCGAACTCGACCTGGGCCGGTACAAGCTCGGGTGGCACGACGTCGAGGACTACGTCTTCAAGCCCAAGAAGGGCCTCAACGCCGACATCGTCAACGAGATGTCGTGGATGAAGGGCGAGCCCGACTGGATGCGCCAGTTCCGCCTGCGCGCCCTCAAGATCTTCGAGCGCAAGCCCATGGCCCCGTGGTTCGCGGTCAACATGCCCGACCTCGACTTCCAGGACATCTTCTATTACATCAAGCCCACCGAGAACCAGGTCAGCTCCTGGGACCAGCTGCCCGACTCGGTCAAGGAGACCTACGAGAAGCTGGGCATCCCCGAGGCCGAGCGCAAGTACCTGGCCGGCGTCACCGCCCAGTACGAGTCCGAGGTCGTCTACCACAAGAACCGGGAGGACCTGGAGGCCCAGGGCGTCCTGTTCATGGACATGGACTCCGCCCTGCGGGAGCACCCCGAGATCCTCAAGGAGTACTTCGGGTCGATCATCCCCCCCGGCGACAACAAGTTCGCGGCGTTGAACTCCGCCGTCTGGTCGGGCGGGTCGTTCATCTACGTGCCCCCGGGCGTCAACGTGGAGATGCCGCTGCAGGCCTACTTCCGGATCAACGCCGAGAACATGGGCCAGTTCGAGCGCACCCTGATCATCGCCGACGAGGGCTCCACGGTGCACTACATCGAGGGCTGCTCGGCCCCCGTGTACTCCACCGACTCCCTGCACTCGGCGGTCGTCGAGCTCATCGCCAAGCCGTCGGCCCACATCACGTACACGACCATCCAGAACTGGTCGAACAACGTCTACAACCTGGTCACCAAGCGGGCTCGGGCCGACACCGAGGCCCGGGTGGAGTGGATCGACGGCAACATCGGTTCGCGGCTCACCATGAAGTACCCGTCGATCTACCTCATGGGCCCTAAGGCGTCGGGTGAGGTCCTGTCGGTGGCCTACGCCGGCGCCGGCATGCACCAGGACGCGGGGGCCAAGATCGTCCACGCCGCCTCCGAGACCACCTCGACCATCGTGTCGAAGTCGATCTCCAAGGACGGCGGGCGCACCACCTACCGGGGGCTGCTCAAGGTGGAGGAGGGGGCAAAGAACGTCCGGGCCCACGTGCGCTGCGACGCCCTCATCCTCGACGAGCTGAGCCGGTCCGACACGTATCCGTACATGGAGATCGGCGAGCGCGA
>Ga0105245_10001203_pt1 | contig 23428 bp, 24 predicted proteins | sample KBSM54metaG_FD_81523 | JGI IMG/M metagenome (GOLD analysis project Ga0105245, IMG submission 81523) | Miscanthus rhizosphere microbial communities from Kellogg Biological Station, Michigan, USA - KBS M5-4 metaG | ecosystem: Host-associated > Plants > Roots > Rhizosphere > Soil | place...
CGATCGCTGGATGTGCGCAGATGAAGAGTAATCGCAGCCGTTCGTCCGGGAATTCGCCGAGCACCGTCTCGTCCGTGCCCTCGTCGTTCACCAGGAGCAGGTGCTTTTCGGCGCGCGTCCTCCGCCGCGCGGCATCGATGAGCCGTCGCCGCGCCGCCGTCAACAACCACGCGTCCGGGTTCTGGGGCACTCCGTCGTGTGACCATTGTTTGACGGCAGCTAGGAAGGCGTCGGCGAGGGCATCTTCGGCGCCCGCGAGATCCCCCGTGCGCATCGCCAGCAGGGAGAGCAGCCTCCCGTACGAGGCGCGCGCGGCGAGTTCAGCGGCTTCCATTCAAGGTAGCGGTGGCAGCGCGGGCCGGACCTCGACGACTCCGTTGGCGAGCGAAGGACAGCGCGCGGCCCATTCCAGCGCCTTGTCGAGATCCGGCACGTCAATCAGCAGGAAACCGGCCAGTTCTTCTTTCGTGTCGGCGTATGGCCCATCTTGCACTTGGCGCTTTCCGTTCTGGATGCGCAGCGTGGTGGCCGTGGTCGCCGGATGTAGGCCGGTGCCAGCCAGACCGACGCCCGCATCGGCGAGGGCCTTCACGTAGGCTGCATACGCGGCGCGGAACTCGGGATCGTTGCGAGCCTCCAGTCCGGCGGGTGATTCGTAGACGACGATGGCGTATCTCATGGGAGTTCTCCTGTTCAGGCACGATCATCCGAGCCTCAACCCGTCTGTCGTGTGACGCAGGGCCCATTTCTACAGCGCCGGACCCGTTTTCGTAAATTTCGTCTACGCGCCGGCCGCGATTGCGTCGGCGAGGCGAGGGAACTGCGGTTTGAAGCCGAGATCCTCGCGGATGCGGCGACCGTCGAGGAGCGTGTCGAACGCGTGCGCGCGTTCGGCGTCCGAGCCATCGGGCGGAGGGGCTCCGACGGACGCGAATAGGGTGGCAAGGTCGGGGGCTTCGTCGTCCACCACGTTGTAGATGCGATGGGCGGGCGACGCGGCATCGAGCAGGCGAGCGACTGCCTGCGCGACATCGGCGTGGTGACCGATCGACAGGCGTTGCGCCTTGGGGAAGCCGCGCATCATCGGCACCGCCTCTGCGATGTGCGCATCGCCGTCACCGTAGACGAACGGCAAGCGCAGCACTCGCACGTCGAGCCCGTCCAGCGCGAGCAGGAAGCGCTCTGCGGCGAGCTTGCTGACGGGGTACGCGGCGGTCGGCGCGCAAGGATCGTCCTCTCGGGCGAGTTCACCACGTGTTGGACCATAAACCAGACCGGTACTCGTGAAGACGAAGCGCTTCACTGCGGCAGCGCGTGCGGCGCTCGCGAGATTTCGCGAGCCGAGATCGTTGACGGCGTGCGCTTCCTCGGGCGTCGCACCGCGGAAGAACGCGGCACAATGGACGACGGCGTCGACGCCGTGCACGGCGGCGGCGAGCGAACCCGTGTCGAGCAGATCGCCCGTCGCGAGTTCGATCCCTGCTTCACGCAATTCGTTCGCGCGCGCTGGGTCGCGCACGAGCGCGCGTACTTGGTCGCCGCGCTGGGCGAGTCTCTTGGCGAGCCGACTTCCGACCTTGCCGGTGGCTCCGGTGACGAGGATTTTCATGCACAGAACGTAGTCAAACGCTCCCGCTGTGGCTTGGAAGAAACGGACAAGCGCGCAGCCGAGCTTGCGCTGGCTCACCCCGACCCTCAGAATCTTCGGATGTTCGCCAGCGTCGGTGACGACACGCGCATTGCGCCGAGCGCGAAGAGCGCCTCCGCCGTTCTGGCGCTATTCGTGTTCGAGTCCGACGGCGACTCGCTACGCGTCGCAATCCCGCGCCCGGAAATTCAAATCGTCGCTCGCTTCGGGCCGTCGGCGCGCGACGGCGTGGATGTGCATGCGCTCGGCGTTCGGGAGAAGGTGCATCGAAAGGTGATCCGCCGGGGACAGCGAGCGGTGACGGCGCGCCTCCAGCTGGGCGCGCCGGAGGCAGTGCTCGGCGTGCCCGGTTCCGCCATCGCCGGGCGCATCGTTGCACTCGAGGACCTTTGGGGAGAGCCAACCACGCGGCAACTGCGCGCAGAGCTCGCTGACGCGCGGGACTCGTTCCAGGCGGCCGCGATCTTGGAGAGCGCGATCGCCGATCGTCTGGTCGCGACGGAGCGGCGGGACGGGCACGCGCAACTCGCCCTGGCCGCTGCCGATCGGCTAACGAGCGCCAACGTCAATGCCGTGGCCGATGACTTGGGCGTGAGCGAGCGGCATCTGCGTCGGGTGTTCCGTGAGGCGGTCGGGGTGAGCCCGAAGGCGTTCGCCAAACTCACGCGCTTCCACCGCGCACTCCGTGCCGCGCGCGAAGACACTCGCTCGAGCTGGGCGAGTATCGCCGCGGCAACCGGCTACTACGACCAAGCGCATCTCATTGCCGAGTTTCGTGCCATCGCAGGCGTTACACCGCGCGCGCTCCTCGGCGAACTCCGCGGAGAAACCGGACGCGCTCACTCGCGCTCGGACGAGCGCTCGTCGACCTGAGCACGCGTTTGCGGTGGCGGCGGTTCGGGCGGAGGGCGCGGTGGACCCAATGCGGCTCCGCCAACGATGAATGCTCGAAGCACCGCCAATGAGAGCCGCCCGAGTCGGCGCAAAAATCCGGAGCTGCGCGCGCGCGCGCGAGTGCTCGATACGAACATAGAAACCTCCCAAGACCGTTAGAGCGGGTAGGTGACTCGTCGCATCGAACTCAGCAGAGCCAGGCGCAATTTCGCAGGAACGCGCGACCCGCCCGATGGGGGATCTCGCTGGCAATAATTGGTGGTAGTTCCGGATTGCGCTGAGCGGAGCTCGTCGCAACGCGGTGCAGACTCGCCGTCGTCGAGCGACGACCTTCCGGCGCCGCCACGGGTCGTGAACCGCATACCAGCGCGACCGATTCGGTGAGGTTCCCCCGCGCAACCACGGTCGCAGTGGGCAGAGCCGCGATGAGCGTTAGGCAGACCAGAAGCACGCGGAGCGTGCGCAAGACCAACCTCGAGGCGGGAAACACACTCGTAATCTGCGCTGGAAGGCGCCTCTCGGCAACCCCGTGCCAGTGGCTCGCGTGTTCTCAGCCGGGGCGAGCCGGCGTTACTCCGCGGGCGGTACCTCGAAGTAGTGGCCCTGTGCGATGTCCGCGAGCAAATCTGGGTGCGTTGGTTTCCAGCCGAGGAGCTCGCGGGTGCGTGCGCTCGACGTCCAGTTGTCGAGTTGCGTGATCATGCCGAGAAATCCGCCGAAAGACTCCGCCGCTTGGTCCACTGAAATGCTCTTGGCCGGCACGTTCAGGCCACGGCCGATCGCCTCGGCGATGGCGCGAAACCGAACGCCTTCTTCTGCCGCGGCGTGCACACGAAAACCCGCGGGAGCCGTTTCGAGTGCGAGGCGGTAGAGGCGCGCAGCGTCGAGCGTGTGCACCGCGGGCCAGCGCGCCGCGCCGTCGGCGACGTATCCGGAAAAACCGTTCTTGCGCGCCGCAGCGATGAGCATCGGAATGAAACCGTGATGATCGAGCGCGCTGTGAACGGTCGGCGAGAGCCGCACGATCGAGGCACGCACTCCGCGCGCTGCGAAGGCGAGCGAAAGGTCCTCGGAAGCGACGCGCGGGTTGCCACCCGCTTGTCCTGCGTCCTCCTCGGTGCCTGCGCGATCGCGGACGCTGTGCGCGAGCAACATCGTGCCGGTCGTGTTCACGAACGGCTTTTCCGTGCCCGCGAGCGCCTCGCCGATGGCTTCGACGGCGTGGAGATCGGCCGTGACGGCACCCATGAAGTCACCGGTCACGAGGGCGAGGTCGTGTTTGAACGCGAGGTGGATGACGCCATCCGCCTGCCTCGCGGCCTCTTTTAGGCCCTCTAGGTCGTCGAGTGTGCCGCGCCGCACCTCAGCGCCGGTCGCGGCAATCGTTTTGGCGGAAGCCTCGGAACGGGCAAGCCCCACGACTCGATGCCCAGCGGCCAGCAAGTCGCGGACCACGGGCAGACCAATATGACCGGACGCGCCGGTAACGAAAACACGCATGGAAACCTCCTGATGTCAGTTGCTGACATCAGGGATAACACGTGATGTCAGTCACTGCAATCAGCTAAGCTTTCGTACCAATGGCGCGCTGGGACCCTAACGCTCGTGGACGGCTAGAAGCAGCGGCGATGGAGCTGTTTCAAAAGCGTGGTTACGCGCAAACAACCGTTCAGGAAATTGCGGCCCACGCCGGCCTCACTGAGCGCACCTTCTTCCGCCACTTCGCCGACAAGCGCGAGGTGCTCTTCTCCGGCTCGAAAGAGCTCGAGAAAGCCATCGTCGACCGTATCGAGTGCGCTTCCCCGGAGGCGAGTCCGCTCGATGTGGTTGCTAGTGCGTTGGAAGCGGCAGGGGCAGAACTCCAAGCCCGCCGTGACCTCAGCTTCGTCCGCGCGCGCTATGCGCTCGTCACCAAACACGCCGAGATCCAAGAGCGTGAGCTGATCAAGCTTGCCTCTTTAGCTAGTGCCGTGACCCGAGCGCTCCGTGCACGTGGTGTCGAGGAGCCGGCGGCGAGTCTCACTGCCGAGGCCGGGATTGCGCTGTTCAAGATCGGTTTCGAGCGCTGGGTGAGCGCGCGAAAACCGCAGGATTTCGCCGCGCACATTCGCGAGGCCGCGGGGGTGCTCAAAGCCATCGCCGTCGCGGGCAACGCGCCGACGACTCAATCGAAGACGAAGCCGAAGCGCCAGGTGTGAGGACGGGCGTTACGGGCGCGCGGGGCTCTCTTCGCGCGATGGCGTCGACGTAGTGCGCTTCGACGAGCGACCGCCGACGAATAGCGTGACGACGAGCGAAAGGACGAGCAGCGACTGCACCAACACGAACAGCAACAGCCCCACCCTGCGTCGCGCGTCCGAAGGGCGGCCCACGAGCAAGAGCAGCTGCGGCGTGAGCAACATGAAGGCACCGATGAGCTTCATCACGAGGAGCATGGTCGCGTGGCGTGTGCCGTCGTGGACCATCGTCACCAGGTAAATCAGCGGGGCTGCCAGCAAGAGGCAGGCGAGCGGCCGTATCAGCGCGTCACGAATACGCAGCAATCCGACGCCAATCGCGAACTGTAACGCGAACCACGCATAGCCCGACCAAGTGTGCGGACGGGTGTGAAGCACCGCAACGTTGCACGCGCCGATCACGACGGCTTGCACGAGCACCATCCAGCCCGCGGTGCGCGTGCTGTTGTCGTTGGCGCTGTGCGTTGCCGGCGGGAGCTCCGGTTCGGACCCTCCAGGTGGCGCATAGACGGCATCGAGTTCTTTGCGGTCCATCGCTCCCTCGGCGTTCAGCGTAGCGACCCTCGAGCCGTGCCGCTAGGGGTTCGGGTCAGCTCGCGCCCGTGCGGTGCAATTCGATGATGCTCTCCTCGGGTGGCACGCCCAAGCGCAGCGGAAAGCCGTAGTGGCCGGTCCCTCGATGAATGTACAGGTGGTCTCGCCCTCGGCTCCAAAGGCCGTGATCGGGCACCGCCGTGAGCGCAGAGACGATCGTGTGCGGCAGGCCGACCCACAGCAGCCCCAATTGGCCGCCGTGCGTGTGGCCAGAGAGGACGAGGTCCGCCGTCCCTTCCGGTAGATAGCGAAATGCACCGGGATCGTGGAGCAGCCCGATGCGAACGGCTTCGCTCCGCGGATGGCGAGCGCTGACTCCTTCGAGGTGAGCCTGCCTATCGGCGCGACGAAAATCGAAGCCGAGGATTTCGACGAGCCCGGCTTCGGTCTCCACGCGGCTCATCTCGTCGATCAATAGCGTGACGCCAGCGGAGGCCAGTCCCTCGCGCACGTGAGTCGGTGCCTCGTGATCGTGGTTGCCGAAACACGCGAAGCAGCGCCCGGGTAGCTCTTTTAGCGGGGCCAACGCTTGACCGAGCAGCGTGTGATCGCGGTTCGACTCCATCGTCAAAAAGTCTCCCGTCAGGAGCACGAGGTCCGGGCGCGCCGCGACTGCGCGCTCACAGACGCGACGCAGGCGCCCAATCGACATGAACGGACCCAAATGCGGATCGGTGATCTGCACGATTCGGAATGGACGCGGGTCCTGCCCGGTGGCGCGCGGCGAGCGGCCGAGCTCCGCTCGACCGAGCCTGCCGACGGTGACGTGGACCGTTTCTCGTCTTGGGAAGAAGGTATCGACGAATCCAAGCAGCGAGGCGGCATAGGGCACGAAAAAGCCGAACGGCCGGAGACCGATGGCCGCCGCGATGGCCCACGGGAACGCGAGCAGCGTGCTCGCGAGAAACCAGGACGACGGCCAACTCACGAGCAAGCGATAGGCGAGGGGCCGCATCCTCGAGCGGGCGAGCATCACGAAGCTCACGTACACGGTCGCATGCAAGTAGACGTAGAGGGGCAGGAGCGGGCCCGCGTAGGCCGCCAGCGTCGTTGCGACGAGCGTGTAGATGCCGAGCAAGATGCCCGCGAAGATGGCGACGCGACGCCCTCGAACGAGGCCCGCGACAGCGACCGAAAAAGCCCAGGCGGCAGCGCTGGCGATCGCGAGAGTGCTCATCGTGGCTACTATACCGCGAGATCATTGCGGTTTGCGCGAGGGCTCGTGGCATGATGGCGATCCTGCCTGAGGAGGCTTCATGTCGAGCGCGCGAGCGGCGGTAGTTCTTGGTGCATCGGGTTCCGTCGGCAACGCGCTGATCGAGGCGCTGATTCAGAGCGGGGCGTTCGACCCGATCGTGACACTCGTGCGACGTTCGCAGCCCGAGCAGGTGGCACTGGCACGTGCCGCAGGTGTCGCATTACGGGAGTCGCTCGTTCCCGCAATGGATCCGGCCGCTCTGAAAACCGCGACGACCGAGGCCATTCGTTCGCTCGACGGTGACGTCGTGGGCTTGAGTGTGCTCGGCGTGGGGGCCGGCACCGCGAGACTCACGCTCGAAGAGCATCGTGCAGTCGACGTGCAACTCAATGCGGCTTTCGCGCAGGGCCTCGAGGCCTCGGGGCGAGTGAAGCACCTGGCGTTCATGTCCGCAGCCGGCGCCAATGCCTCTGCATCGACGACCGGCTCAGGTGCCGCGGGGATGGCGCGCTACGCTCGTGTGAAAGGCGAGGCGGAGGAGGCCGTGAAAGCGAGTGGGCTGCCGGTCGTGAGCGTCTTCCGCCCGGGGATGATCATCGGCTCGCAACACACCCCGTGGCTGCTCGAGAAAGTGCTGCCCGTGTTTTCGTTCGTGACGCCCGCCAAATACCAATCGATCACGGTCGAACAGATCGCGAAAGCCATGGTCGCGACGTCACTGAACATCCCCACGAAATCGGACGTGTATCATTATCCGGAAATGATGGCGTTGGGTCGCTGAGCGCCACCCAAGTTGGGGCTGAGTTTTCAGAGCAGCATCCCGCCGGATACTTCGATGCGCTGGCCGTTGATCCAGCCGCTTTCGGGTGCGAGCAGCATGGCCACCGCGCCGCCCACATCCTCGGGCAAGCCGACGCGTCCGAGTGCGGTCAAGCCGGCGATCTGTTGGTTCAGCTCGCGATTGTCGCGCACCATCCCGCCGCTGAAATCCGTCTCGATGGCGCCGGGTGCGATGGTGTTGACGGCGATTTTACGGCCGCCGAGCTCCTTGGCGAGGTAGCGCGTGAGCACCTCGACTGCGCCCTTCATGGCGCCGTATGCCGAGCTACCGGGGAAGGAGAATCGCGCGAGGCCGCTCGAGATGTTCACGATGCGACCGCCGTCTCGGAGCAGCGGCAGCACCTTTTGCGTCAAGAAGAACACTCCCTTCAAGTGCACGTTCATGATCTCGTCGAACTGCTGTTCGGTGGTTTCCATGAAGCTCGCGTGGAGCGACGTGCCGGCATTGTTCACCAGGAAATCGAAACGATCGCGTTGCCATGTCTGCGCGAGTGACCGCTTCAACGTCTCGGCGAAGGCGGCAAAGGTGCGGCTGTCGGCGACGTCGAGCTGGAGCGCGATGGCCTTGCGGCCCTTGGCGCCGAGCTCGGCGACGACGTCGTGCGCCTCCTTTTCGGCGCCGCGGTAGGTGAGGATGACGTCGACGCCGCGGTCAGCCAAGTGCAGGGCCATGCTTTTGCCGAGGCCGCGGCTGCCACCGGTGATGAGCGCGATTGGATTCGAGGGCTGGGCTTGAGGGGCGAGATTTGTCATGGGTGGATCGGTAACACCTGGATCTGGTCTCGAGAATCCGAGAACATTGCGACATACTGTTCAGCCAGGAGAAACAATCCGATGGATCTCGAAAGCGTCCGCATGTTCGTTCGAGTCGCCGACTTGGGGAGCTTCACGCGCGCCGGCGAGCAGCTGGGCATGCCGAAATCACGCGTTTCTTTGCGGGTGAAGGAGCTCGAGAGCGAGGTCGGCAGCCGCCTTTTGCAACGGACCACTCGGGTCGTGCGGCTGACCCTCGACGGCGAGCAGTTCCTCGCGCGCGCGAAGCTGTTCGTCGACGCAGCCGATGAGCTTTCGGCGATGTTCCAGAGTACCAGCACGCTGCGCGGTCGCGTGCGGATCGATTTGCCCATCGCGATGGCGCGCGATCGAATCATCCCGCGCCTTCCCGAGTTTCTCGCGCTCCATCCCCAGCTCGATCTGGTCGTGAGCACGACCGATCGCTTCGTGGACGTCGTGCGCGAGGGGTTCGACTGCGTCCTCAGGGTCGGCACGCTCACGAACTCCGGTCTGGTCGCCAAGCGCCTCGGGGTGATGCCAATGGCGAACTACGCGAGCCCAGCCTATCTGCTCAAATTCGGCACACCGCGCACGATCGATGAGCTCGATCGTCATCAAATCGTGCACTATTCGCGAACGCTCGGCGGCGACGAACCGTGCTTCGAATATCGGAGAAGGGGCCGGCTCGTAACGCGCCCGGTGCGGAGCGTGATCACCGTGAACAACACGGACGCTTACAATCGCGCGTGCATCGCAGGGCTCGGCATCATTCAAGCGCCACGCTATGGCATGGAAGAAGAGGTCAAACGGGGCCTCGTCGTGGAGGTGCTCCCCGATTGCGTGAGCGATCCCATGCCCGTGTCTCTCGTGCATGGCCACGGGCGCGCCGTGCCGAAGCGCGTCCGCGCCGTGTTGACGTGGCTCACGCAGGTGATTGCGCCGGCGTTGGCCTGACTGGCAGGAGCGAGCCGAAGTTCGGCCTATCTGGACGATTGAGCAGGTGATTGGGGCGATTGTCTATTGGCCGTCCCGAGCCGGGGCGGTAGCACGTGGGTCCCATGAGCACGACGGACACCACGCAAACCAAGCCGAAGCTTTACGTCATCAACGTCAGTACTCGCCCCGGGCGGGCAGGCTTTCCTCTCAGTACTTGGATCTTCGAGCGAGCCACGTCACACGGCGCGTTCGATGTGGAACTCGTCGATTTGAGGGACGAGAATTTACCGATGTTCGACGAGCCGCGCCATCCCCGCCTGCGGCAATACGAGCACGAGCACACCAAGCGCTGGAGTGCGAAGATCGACGCCGCCGACGCCTTCATCTTCGTGACGCCCGAATACGACCACGGCACTCCGCCGTCGCTGATCAACGCGCTCGTCTACCTCGTGCAGGAGTGGGCGCACAAGCCGGTCGGTTTCGTCAGCTATGGGGGCCCGGCCGGCGGCACGCGCGCGGTACAGATGGTGAAGCCCATGCTGCAGGCGCTGAAAATGGTCGTCCTCCTCGAGTCCGTGATGGCGCCGCTATTCACGCACAGCATCGATGACAAGGGCATCTTCAACCCGAGCGAGCTTCAGCAAGCCGGCGCCCAAGCCATGCTCGACGCCCTCCGCAAATGGGTGACGGCGCTCGCGCCGATGCGTTCCTAGTAGTGCTTGAGCAGTTACAGAGCCGAAGAGCTTCGGGTCGGACGCAAGTGCCTAAGTAAGTACTAGGCCCAATCCAGGTGCACGGTTTGCGTCGGTCGCGCAATCGGTGCGCGGAACACCGAAAAACGAGACGAGTTCGGCCTATTGCGACTGGCCCGCGCATTGCAGTGCGACAGCCGATGACCGCGGAAAGGGAGACTTCGGCTCAGCCGCCGCGCCAAGAGCCTTGGAGTGGCTGACGGATGAGGCGCGTGATTGATTCTGCTCGCGCGCTCAGACATGCGCTCATGCCCGAGGTGCCGCACTGGCAGCTTCGACTTCTCGGTGTCGTGGCGTTCCTCGCGCTGGCGGTGATGTTGGTTGTGTCCGCCTGGTACATCACGAAGCGCGCGACCTACGTGAATAGTCGAGCGATTCCGATTCCACGCTTGGAGCACTGATCCGGCGGTGAGCGGCGGTGTCGGAGGCGTTCCATCACTGTGCTCGTCAACGCCGAGAGTCTTCGTTGACCATTCGCGCCAGCTGGTCTGACTGTTGCTTACACGCGAGCATGACTCGACCTCTCGTCGCCATGGGCATGTGTTTGTTGCTCGGTCCCCTCGCGTGCGTTTCAAAGGGAACGTACGACAAGGCCGTTCTGGATGCGCGAAGCGCTCACCAGGGAGAGGCCAAGTCCGCCGCGCAAGTGCGCGCAACGCAGAACCAAGTGGATAGGCTTCAGGAACGGGTAGATGCCCTCTTAGCGGCGTTATCGAAGGAGCAAGGCTTGCTGAAGGCGGCGCAGGCGGACGCCGTGACCCTGCAGAAGCAGCTCGACGGGAGCATGCTCGTCAACGCCGGCCTTGCCGCTGAGCTTGGTCGGTTGGGAAAGAGCGCGCTGGCGCTCTCCTTGGAGAAGGGTGCGCTCGCGCAATCGTTGGATCAGGCGAAACAACGTTTGGAAGAACTCAGAAAGGCGCAGGCCGCTGCGGAACAGCGCGCTGCTCTCTTTCGAGATCTCGCGCTGAAACTCAAGAAGATGGTCGACGCGGGCGAGCTCAAGATCGTGTTGCGGGATGGCCGGATGGTTTTGCAGCTTCCGAACGAGGTGCTCTTCGATTCGGGCCGCACGGTGCTCAAGTCGAATGGCAAGGAGGCACTCGCGACCATTGCACAGGCTCTGAACTCCTTGGCCGAGCGCCATTTCCAGGTCGCCGGTCACACGGACAACGTGCCGATTCAAAATGCCAATTTCGCGTCGAATTGGGAACTTTCCTGCGGCCGCGCGCTGGTCGTGGTGCATTTTCTCGTTGGCGAAGGGGTGCCGTCGCATTTGCTGTCTGCGGCGGGCTATGGGGAATTCGATCCCGTCGCGAGCAACGAGCAGGCCGACGGCCGCCAAGCGAATCGCCGGACCGAGATTGCGTTGCAGCCGAAGATCGACGAGCTCGTTGCTGTGCCAGAAGCACCTTGAGCGCGTGAGTCCGAGCCGATGAGCGGCTGCCTTCTGTCGGCGCCCTGTTGCCATGTGCCCCAGCCGTGCGCGTGAGCCTGTTCCTGCCGGCCGATTTGTGGGCGAGCACCGGAGGTTCGCGAAGCTTGCCCGGGCGCCGCGCTCTAAGGCGGTGGAATAGGGACATGCGGTGGGCAGCCGCAGGATTGGAGCATTCATGTCACTCAAGAAATCGAATCAGTCGTTGCAGTTTGTGTTGAGGGCGGGAGTTGTGTTGGGCCTCGCCGTGTCGGCGGCCGCTTGCTCGGGCGAATCCAGTACGGAAGAAAGCGTCGGGAGCAGCAGCGCTGCGGTCACACTGAACAACGTCACGCGCGAGAACTTCGACAATCAGGGGCGGCAGGGCAACGGCAGCAGCTTTACCCCGTCGATCAGCGGGAACCAACGTTATGTCGCGTTCTCTTCCGAAGGGAACAGTTGGGCGCCCACGGTCGATAGCAACGGCTTGTCGGATGTGTACCTGAAAGACCGGCAAACTGGGGCGATTACGCTCGTGAGCGCGGCCAACGGGGTCGTTGGCAATGGCGAGAGCTTCAATGCGAGCGTGGCCGATAACGGCACGGTCGTCTTCGAATCGACCGCCACCAATCTCGCCGCGGGCGCCACTAACCCCTCGAACAAGATCCTCGCGCGCGCCATCGACGGCACCATCTCGCGCGTCGACGTATCACTCGCCGGGCAAGCCAACGGTATCTCGAGCCGCCCGAAAATCAGCGGCAACGGCGCGTTCGCGATCTTCGAATCGGACGCAGCGAACCTCGTCGCGGGTGACACCAACAACACCACGGACGTGTTCGTGCGCACCCTGAGCTCGAACGCCGTGGCGCGCGTCAGCGTCACCGTCGGCAACGCGCAAGCCAATGGCGCGAGCTTCCTCGGTACGATCAGCTACGACGGCCAGGTCGTCGCGTTCAGCTCGGACGCGAGCAACATCCAGTTCAACGACGGCAACGGCCAAACCGACGTGTTCGCGCGCAACTTGACGACGGGCGTGACCAGCGTGGTCAGCTTCTCCACGACCGGGATGGGCGGCGCGGTGGGTAACGGGCTCAGCACGGCACCACAAATCAGCGGTAACGGCGCGTTCGTCTCGTTCCTCTCCCGCTCCACGAACTGGGACGCGGCGGACACGAACGGCGTGACCGACGTGTACGTGAAAGGTGTAGGCGCCGGTGGTGCACCGAGCCGCGTGAGTGTGTCGAGCGCGGGCGCCCAAGCCAATGCCGAAAGCACCGCGAGCGCGATCAGCTACGACGGCAGCCTCGTCGCCTTCGTCTCCGCGTCGTCCAACCTCGTCACCGGCGACACCAACGGCCTGGCCGATGCCTTCGTGCGCGATCGTAACGCGCTTTCAACCGCGCGCGTGGATCAACTCGGCAGCACGCAAGCCAACGGCGGCGTGGGCAGCTCCGGCCTCCGCTTCAGCGGCAACCCGAGCGCACCCGGCGCATCGTTCCTCGTGTTCGATTCGACCGCGAGCAACCTCACGTTCGGCGACACGAACAACGTCTCGGACGTGTTCTCGGCGAGCATCTCGCTGTAACGGTAAGCAGCCCGACCGGTCCCCATGCTCGTGGCTGAGATGGGGACCGCCGTTCGCTCGGCACCGTCATTCGCCGCCGGACGTGGTCTTGTACACGCCCCCGTGCGCCACGCCAGCATACACGATCTGGGGATTTTTCGGCTCGATCAAGAGCGAGGTGAGGGGGCTCCGCGGGAGGCCGCGGTCGGCGTGAGACCAACTCGCGCCGCCGTCTCGGCTCTTGAATAAGCCGCGCTCGCCGGGTGACGCCGGCGTTCCGCTCGGACCAGTCACCGCGTACAATGTTCGAGCGTCCGTCGGATCGATGGCGAGCCGCATGAGAAGGTCACCGGGGGGCGCGCCCACGAGCTGCCAGGTCGAGCCCGAGTCGTCGCTGCGGAGCAGACCCTGTCCGATCACGGTGACGTAGAGGACTTCACCGCCGGGAGTCAGCGCGGCCTCGACCTGGCCATACGACTGGCCCTGCACAGGGAGCGCCACCTCCGACCAAGTGAGGCCGGTGTCCTGACTCAGGTAGAGCTGCTCGCTTTGCACGTTGCTCACCGTTTGCGCACCGAGCGCCCAAAGCCAGCCCGCGTGCGTCTTGTCCCAAATCATGTCGACGGTGGCAAAGTCCCCATTTCCGCGAGGCGAGAAGCTGAGTCCGCCATCGAGCGACTGTTCGAAGCTGACACTTGGCCCCTTGGTGGCCCGAATGCCGATGTAGACGACGTCGTCGGTTGCAAACGTCGGGCTCGGTAGCAGCGAAACGGCGTTGGCGTAGCCATTGTTGGGCAGGGTCAAGACCGTCGGGCGCCACGTGCTGCCCTGATCGTCGCTGCGGAACACGCGTCCCGCGACAGTCCGGGTGAAGGCGAACAACGTGTTGCCGGTGGACGCCAAGGCTTCGGGAAATGAGGTGGAGCCGACGTTTCCGAGATTTCCGACCGCCGCGGAAAACGTCGCCGCGCCGTCGGTGGAACGGTAGATCCCCATGTACTTGACGTCCACGAACAGCCCGTCGGTTGCCGAGGCATCGAGCGCTAGGTCGCTCACGTCGGCGCTGGCGATCCCGCTGTTGACGTTCACGAAGGGGCTCGAGCCGTCCGGGCTGCGGCGCACGCCCTGAAAACCGGGCTCGCCTACCGTGGCCGCGTAGACCGCGCCTGCGCCATCGACGACCGCGTGATACCCCCTGTGCTCGTCGACGTGCTGCCAGGTGCTGCAATCGGTGGAACGGAAAACGCCGATGTTGCCGTCGACATAGAATGTCGGCCCCGGAGCAAGCGTCATCAAGAAACCTGGAACGCCCTGCTGCGTTGACCAACTCGCCCCGCCATCCAACGAGCGGGCGATGCCGTTCGCGGTCAGGGCGCAGAGCACTTTCGTGGTTGGCTCGTAGATGACCTGGAAGATGAGTGCCGCGGCTGGGCCCGCGACGGGCTGAAACGAGGCTCCGCCGTCGTGGCTCTCGAATACGCCTTGACCGTAGGTGCCCAAGAAAAGGTGAGTTGGGTCGCTCGTGTCGACGTCGAGCGTGTTGGCGTGAAAGTTGGAGGGCGTTCCGAGCCGCCGCCACGATAGGCCGCGATCGTCCGATACGTAGGCCGCACTCCAAGCCGGCCCTACCTGGCTTTCAGGGTTGAGCAAGACGTAAACACGTCCCGGGACCACGGGGTCGGTCGTGATCCACCAGACCTGCGGGAAGTCGCTGGCCACGTTCACCTGGCTCCAGAGCGCGCCCGCATTCGAGCTGCGATAGAGCCCGCTCTGGTTACCAGCCCAAACGTAGTTGGCATCGAACGGATCCACTGCGAGCGCGCGCGCCCCACCGTCACCGAGGCCGATGCTCACCGGAAACCACGACGCGCCCGAGTTCGTGGTCTTGTAGACACTGCCGTTGCTGTCGTTGGCGGTGTAGACCGTGCCCACTTCACTGGGTGCCGCTGCGATGGCGTAGGAGTATGCCGGCGGCAGTTCGCCACCGACTTGCACCCAAGCCGGACATCGATCGGCGTCGCACGGTGCGCCGGCCTCGCCGCCGGCTCCAGCGCTTGCCCCACCGGCTCCGGCGTCCGCGCCGACCGCGCCAGTGCCGTCGCCGGCCTGCGCGAGGCCGGCTATGCCGCCCGAAGGCATGCCGTCCATCGTGCCAGCTCCGCCGACCGCGCGAGCCCCGCCGCTGTTCGACAGTCCGCCACCGCCTGTGCTCGGGCTGCCTCCTGCTGCCGCCTCCGCGCCGCTACGGAACACCTCGATCCCTGTCCGTCCGCCGCAACCAGGAGCTCCCCAGCTGGCCGTGCCAATGAGTGCCACAGTCCCGGCTCTGCGCCAGCTTCGGAACGTGTCGCTAGAGCGCCGGTCGCGTTCAATCACGAGTTAGGACCTGGATGAGCGGCGCGCCCGAGCGGATCGGATCACGCATGGAAACCCTCATCTTCCGGCGGCGCCGCGCCTGCTTCAAGTGTTCTTTCGGAAGGCTCGTGTTTCCTTCACAGAACCCGACCGCTGGCTCGTCCTTCAGCGTGTGTGTCGGCTGACATCAGCCCACACGAACCGTCCCGTCGTAGGATCCGCTGACGAACGTGCCGTCTGCCAGGAACGCGACCGACTTCACGAAATCCTGGTGGCGGCGCTCTACCAGGCACGCGCCGTCTGAGAGCCGGTGAACGAGCGCGCGGTCGTCCTCTCCCCCACTCCCGAGGAGCCCGCCCGGGCCTTTTGCAAGGCTGTAGACCTCCCCCTCGTGGGCGGCGATGATCTGAGTGGCGGCCAGCCGTGCGCCGGCCTCGTAGACGATCACGTGTCCGTCAGCGAAACCTGCAGCGAATCGCTCACCGTCGAGCTGAACCAATGCGTGCACCGGTCCGCGTTCCGGGAGTGACGCATCGAGGCATTCACCCGCTTCATCCCAAAGCCGCACGGTGCCATCCTCGGAACCGGACACGAAGCCCCCTGACGTCAGGGGTGCCAGTGCCCAAACCCAACCCGTGTGCCCTGCGACTCGCCTGCGCGGGGTTCCGTCAGGCGCGAAAAATCGAATGGTCCCGTCCGTAAGGCCGCAGCCGATATCGTCGCCGAGTGGCTCGAGACACAGTACCGCGCCGTCATTGCGTGCCAGGAGGCGCGAGCGCCCCGTCTTCATGTCCCACTCGCGCAGCCCACGATCCCGAGAGCCGCTCCACAACTGGCCTTGTACAGGTTCGACCAGCGCGGTTACCGAAGCGCCGTGACCGTCCAGCACGCGCTGGCAAGCGAAGCCCTCCGCTCCGCGGAGCCAGATCCGGATTGTTCGGTCGCGCGATGCGGTTGCTAGCCTGCCGTCCGCTAGCGGCAATACCTTCCAGATATATCCCTCGTGCCCCCGCAGGATGCCGTTCGCTGCGCTCGAGCTTGTCGAACTCGCACGGCGGTACATCACGTCGGTCCGAACGACATGCTTCTTGCCGCGACTGACCGGCTCGCCATCATGCCAAAGGTCGTGTGCAAAGACGATGGCGGCGCCGCGTTGCGGGCGCACGGTTTCGGTGAGCGGCCCCGTGCGCCCTGCATAGAAGCGTGTATTCCCGCCAGCTCCGTCCGGCACGTCGTCGAGGTAGATCTGCAGCGTGAGAAATGAGCGACAGTCGGGCGATTCGGCGTGCGCACCATCGCGATGGATCCGGAATCCTTGGCCGCCTTCGTAGCGGCAGTAGCGGAACCGATCGTTGAGCCCAATCAGCATCCACTCCGAGCCCTCGCCATCGACGAGTTTCGGCGGCAGCACCGCCTGCAAGCGAGCAAACAGGCGTGTCGCAAGGCTCGGGTCGTCATGCACCAAGCGGTCGTTGTTGCGGTACGAAGCCGGGTAGTCGCTCCCCGTCGACGCAAAGCCCCCCCGGGTAGCCGATGCGACCAACTCCGCGCAGCCAGCCGCGTCCAGCACGGCCGGAACGAACAAAGTGTCTGGGTAAATTGGTCGCATGACCAATTTACTGCTCCACGCTTATCGGTCTGTCAAGCTCGCGGCGAGGATTGACACGCGCCGGGCTGGGGGCCAGCCTGCGACGGTGGGCCGCCCCTCCAATACGCAAGAGCGTCGTGCGCAGATTGTGGACGCGCTCCTCTCGACGATGGCGCGGGAAGGATACGAGAGAGCAACGGTAGCCGCGGTGGCGCGCGAGGCCGCGTTGACTCCTGGGCTTCTCCATTACCACTTCGCCACCAAGCGAGAGATCCTCATCGCCCTCATCGAGCGGCTCGCTGCCGGACTCGAGGAGCGGCTCACGCGCCGGCTTGCGTTGGCAGGTGATGATGCACCGGCACGTCTCTTCGCCTGCATCGACGCCCACGTGGCACAGGGGCGGGACGCCGATCCACGAGCCGTGGCCGCCTGGATCGTCGTAGCTGCTGAAGCCGTGCGCGATTCCGAAGTCCGAGCTCTCTACACGGACGCGATCGTCGCCTCTCTTGGCCGGCTGCGAGCAATGGTGTTGGAGTGTTTGCGGGCCCAGGGCAGGGTAACCCGCAATGCCGGCAAGATTGCCGCTGCGCTACTTTCTGCGATCGAGGGCGCCTATCTGCTGGGCACCGCCGCTCCCGGTACCCTGCCTGAAGGCTTTGCAGCTCCGACTATCCGCCGCATGGCGGAGGGGTTGCTCGTCGCGGAGCCGCGAGCGTGATCGAGCTCCTGCGGCAGCTTGCGCCGATCGGACTCGTGCTCCCGGATGCGCTGCTCGCAGAGCTGCGCGCGGCGTACGCCACACCTGGCCGGGCCTATCACACCTGGCAACACGTGGAAGACGTGGCCCTCCACTACACGCAAGTAGCACGTGACATTGGCTGGCGCGCGCCGAACGAGGTCTTCGTCGCGATCCTGTATCACGACGCCGTGTACGTGCCCGGTGGCAAGACAAACGAAGCCGAGAGCGCTGTACTGACCCGCTCGGCCGTCCGACGCTTTTCCTTGGAAACGGTCCTCGACATGGGGCGAATCGAGCGGCTCATCCACCTGACCGCGCGCCACGGGTCACTCAGCGTGGCAGACGTCGATCGGGACGAAGCGCTCTTTCTCGATTGCGACATGGCAATTCTGGCGGCCGCCCCCGCCACGTTCGACGCTTACGAGCGCGGCATCGCGACCGAATACAGCTTTCTGCCGGTCGCTGAATACGCCGCAGGCCGTCGCGCCTTTCTTGCACGGGTGCTGCGTGCAGAGCGCATCTTCCTATCGCGCTACTTTCACGACGCACTCGACGCCCCCGCGCGCGCGAATCTCGCGCGAGCGCTTGGTTGAGGGAGTTGGCGCGCTTACACCATGCATCGCTCGATCGCGACTCGTTCGACCCCCCGGAGGCCTGGAGCCATTTCCTTGAAAAATGGGAGCAGCGCGGTGACGCCGCCCCGCCGCCACGAAAACTCTCGGAGCCAGGCGGCTTCTCGTGCTGAGGTGGCTCGATGCACACGACCGATGCGAAATTTACGGGGTCTATTCCGGAGCTGTACGAGCGGTACCTGGTGCCGCTTTTGTTCGAGCCATACGCCGAGGATCTGGCGCGGCGTCTGAGTGACCTAGAGCGCGGCACGGTGGTGGAGGTGGCGGCCGGTACGGGCGTCGTCACGCGCGCACTCCGCCGCGCCTTGGCGAACGAGGTGCGCATCGTGGCCACGGATTTGAACGAAGGCATGCTCAAAGTGGCTGTCAGCCGCGAGGGCGCGCCGACGGTTCGTTTTCAGCAGGCGGATGCGCAGAAGCTGCCGTTCGCGGACGGCTCCGCCGACGCCATCGTCTGCCAGTTCGGCATGATGTTCGTTCCCGACAAGAGCGCGGCCCAACGTGAGGCTGCGCGAGTGCTCGCGCCAGGCGGCCGCTTCGTGTTCAATGTTTGGGATCGGCTAGCCAACAACGAAGTGTCGCTCGTCGTCACGCGCGCGGTGGAGAGCCTGTACCCACAAGATCCGCCGCGCTTCTTCGAGCGCACGCCGTTCGGCTATTTCGACCCTGCCGCCATTCGCGCGGAACTCGAGGCTGCCGGTTTCGATCGCATCGAGATCGATACGGTCGAGAAGGTATCGCAAGCCGCGTCCGCAGAAAATGTGGCGATCGGCTTGTGCCAGGGCACGCCGCTGCGCGGCGAGATCGAGTCCCGCAACTCGGAAGGTTTAGCGGCGGCCACGAGCGCCGCTGCGAGCGCGCTTCAGGCACGCTTCGGCGCAGGCCCGTTCGAAAATCGGATGAGTGCGTTGGTCGTCACGGCGCATCGGGATTAGTACTATACTACTTAGTCACTTGTGTCTGAGCCGAAGCTTTTCGGCTGCGCGGGGCATTTCTGAAGCAGGCGCGCTGGAGAGATCGAGTCGACTCTCCTTCGACGCAACGTAGCCGGGCCCCGGGGTCGCCGGATTTTCGTCTCGTGGCATATCGCGACTCGCGCCGATCGAGATCTGCCACCTGTAACTGATCAAGTAGTATTAGAGCCGGACCTAAAACCTCTCCCGTCGCTCGGTCCGAGGTTCTAGGTCCGGCTCATTGCGTGATGTGAACGGCCTCTAATTCATGCCTGCGCGGCGATCAGCTCGTCGAGCCGTGAATAGCCGCTTTCCATGCCTTCCAGCATGGGAGTCGCGAGCGCGCCGTCGCGGGCGGCTTTCGAGGCGTAGAGGATCGTCGTGGTCAGCGTCGTGCGGCCCTTCTTTTCCTCGAAGACCAACGTCGCGAGCGTCTCCCCGCCCGTCCAGTCCTGATCGAAGAGCTCGCTCGAGGTGAGCTTCTCGGGCGCGACGACTTCGCGGTACACGCCGCTCATCCCCATGATCGTGCCGTCCTTCGCCCACTCGTAGCGGTACTTGCCGCCGACGCGCAGGTCGATCTCGCACACGGGCATCGTCCAGCCCGGCGGACCGAGCATCCACTGGCGCACGAGCTCCGGTTTGGTGTGACAGTCCCACACCATCAGTCGCGGCGCGCCGAACTCGCGAACCAGGATAATCTCGCGCTCGCTCGGGGTCGTCACGTTCAGTTTGCCAGGCATACTGGGTCTCCTTGTCTTCGTAATCGTGGTTTGGCGCGCACCCGTCCCTAAGGATTCGCTATCAATGCTTCTTCTTCGGAATCTTCTTCGCCGTCTGGAGCTCCCCGAGCAGCGCGTCGAGCGCATTGAAGCGGGCCTCCCAGAACTTGCGATAGGCGCCCAGCCACTGAGCCGCTTCGGCCATCGGCTTTACCTCCAACTTGACCGGTCGTCTTGGCGCCTCGCGCCCGCGACTGACTAGCCCCGCCCGCTCCAGAACTCTCAGGTGCTTCGAGATCGCCGGCTGGCTCATGGTGAAGGGCTCGCAAAGCTCCATCACCGTCGCTTCTCCGAGCGAAAGCCGCGCCAAGATCGCGCGGCGCGTCGGATCGGCCAGCGCCGCGAACGTCGCATCGAGCTGCTTACCGGACACCATCGATCTCTCGCCAGTGATAACCATTAGGTTATGTATAACTGAGAGGTTATGGCGGCGCAAGGCGCAAGTGTGCTTCCTTCCATGAAAAACTCGGCAGGATCGGCGCGCCGATTCTCGGGCGTTCTTGCTCGGATCAGCGAACGTCCGCGACCGTACAATACTGCTGATTGTTCAGGATGGTGATCACGTAACCATCGGGACAGGTTCCATTCGTTGGCGGCGGCGTACACACTTTCGTGCCATCGGGTGCGACATAGATCTTCGAGTCCGCCGGGCAATCGCCCGTCGAGCCACCGGAACCAGTCGTCCCCCCAGAACCCCCAGACCCACCGGATCCGCCAGGCGGGGGTGGGATGCAGCAACCCGCCGCGCACACGTCACCTCCCGTGCAGTCCTCATCGGTGGTGCAGGACACGACGTCAGCCGGACAGGTATTTCCAGCACAGAAGGTCACGCAAGCTTCTCCTGCGTCACCCCCGATCTTGTTCTGGTCGCCGTCGTGGACCATTACCTGGAAGCGATAGTTGTGACCGGCCTCGAGTCGAATGTCCCAACGCACCTCGGTTCCGTAGGCCTCGGCCTTCGTGATCGCGCCGGCGGGCGCCGTGTGGCCGTTGCCGTAGTTCTGCAGGTTCTTGACGGGGTCGGTGTCCGGAGTGATCGAAGCGCCAGTAGCGTCCACCGTCCGGATCGCGCCCTTCCAGGTTCCGGCGACATACGTCGGATTCACCGGCGCGCCGCCCCATTGCCAGTCGCCCGCGACCGCTCGCGTGTCGTTCGTGATGTCGGTGATGAACAGCGCAGGCCACATGGGCCGACCCACCGGATCGACGCCCGCCAGCTGTCCGATGATCAGGTTCGTGCCCGTCTGCGGCGAGGTGACGACGTCTGGGCTCTTCGTCAGCGGTGAAACCGGGAACGTCTTGGCGACGCCATTGATGACGGCCTGGTGCACGCCGAGCGTCATCGCGTGTTCGTCGTTGTAAAAGAGTTGGATGCTCGCGAAGGGGTATCCGCCCGAGGGGACGATTGCCGCGAGGACGGGGCTCTCGTTGAAGAGGATGTCCGTGAGCGGATTGCTGCTGGCGAAGGGGTAGCCGCACTCGGTGATGACCGGTCCGACCACGCCGGGCTTGCAGGCCGATGGTGGACCGCTGTCGCTGCCGCCCGCACCCATCTCGGTGCTCCCCGGAGAACAGCTTCCGGTTTTGGCATTGCAGCACATGCCGCCCGTGCACGTGAGCCCGGCCATGCACTTGTTCTTCGGCTGACACGAGCACCCGAGCGACCCCGGCATACACTCGGTCATATCGACAGTGCCAGAAGCACCGACGGGGATCACGCACGCCCCAGATTTGCAGACCCCGCTCGCGCAATCCGGCCCCGTTTTGCAAGTGGTGTTCGGCAGCATCACGGTCGGCATGCAGAGCATGCCAACGCACTTGCCGCTCTCGCAATCGCTCGGCTGGGTGCAGGCCGAGCCTGCTGGGGAACCTGAACTCGCGCCGCCCGAGTTCGCGCCGCCCGAGCTCATGCCGCCCGAGTTCGCGCCGCCCGAGTTAGAACCGCCGTTCAACGTCAAACCACCGATGGAGCTGTCGCCGCCCTGAGTCGACCCGCCAGAACCGCCCTCCATTGAGCTTTGGCACACTCCGGAGATGCACAGCTCACCCGAACAGTCTTGCGACGTCGTGCACTTGGTGCCCGACGAGCCGCCGCTCTGATCGCCCGAGCTGCAGGCGAAGGCCACGACTCCGACGAGGAGCAATCCAAAAAGCCCAGCACACGCACGACGCTCTTGGTGAACCATCCGATGCCTTCCCTGTTGCTGCAAGCGCGCACACACACGAGCCCAGCCTTTCTAAGTTACCAAGTTCTTGCTCGACGCGGTAGGCGCGTGAATCACGATTTGGCAGCGGTCGTATGACATCGCCACACACAGAGGTGGAGTCACTATCGAGAGCGATGAGTGGTTTCGCCGAGTCGAAGGTGATGAAGCCTCGTACCGAACGCGACGGGCCTCGAGCACGGCGCGCCGGTCGGTCTCCGATGGCGTGACATTGCGCCGCGCTCAGCCGGGTGTATTTATTGTCGCGTCGCTTTGAGTGTGTATTCGACCGTGCACGGTAAGGTCGAAAACTTGCCGCCCAATGAACTCAACTGATCGGTGCAATTGGTCGTGCTCGAAAGCGCCGTCGCGACCGAATAGGTGTACGTGGCTTTGCCGGTCAACGTTTTTGGCGGTGATTCGGCGCTCAGCGTCAGATCGAGCGAGGTCGACAAGGTGAGATTGCACGGGCCAGGGTTGTTCGCGTCCGTTCCGTCGACGTTGCTGGTCACGGCGGAGACCAGCGTTGCCGATTGCGCGTTCGTCGAATCGAGCGAGCCCGACACTTCATCACTGCCATCCTTGTTCGCCAGGTACAGTGTCGTTCCGTCCTGTGACACTTCGGCCGTGAAATTCCACGGATTCTTGGCGCTAATCCCGGATCCGCAGGTATTGGAGTCGAGTGTGTCCACCACATTGTAGTCGCCGAGCGCGGTGCCGGGTAGCGAGGACGAGGCGGTCACGCACGCCGCGAGTTGGCTGAGCAGCAAGGCGAGGACGGCAGAGCACTGCAGCGAAGTGAGCGGTTCTTGGGGGCGACGAGCCGCGCGTGAGGCGAGCCGCCCAAAGATCTCTTTTGCCATCCATCTCATCGGGATGGCGTCACCTTCGCGGAGCGGTGATGCGCCAGTGTTACGCGACAATTTCTGTATATTTCTGCCCTCGGTGCTGCATCCCCGACGGCAAGCCTAGTTTGGTCCGCCGTGTCCGACCAGGGCCTCCTGCGCTCCGAGTGGAGCTGCAAAGGCCTGGTCTTGTGGTGGCCGCCGAAAGCGCGCTACATTTCGAGATCGTGTTCAGTCTTCGACGCTCGGTCGTTGTTTGCGTGCTCGTTGTGGCGTGTGGCGCGCGCACGGAACTGCAATCGGGGACTCGCTTCGATGATCACGCCTCCGCTGGCGCAGGTGGCAGCAGTGAGGTCGCGGCTGGCGGGCGGGCGGGCTCGCGCGGAATGGTTGGCCATGGCGGCGTTGGCGGTGCTTCGGTCAGCGCGGGGATGGGTGGCACGCGGTTGAACGACGGCGGCGATGCCGGCGTTTCCGGTCGC
>Ga0105245_10001204_pt1 | contig 23427 bp, 20 predicted proteins | sample KBSM54metaG_FD_81523 | JGI IMG/M metagenome (GOLD analysis project Ga0105245, IMG submission 81523) | Miscanthus rhizosphere microbial communities from Kellogg Biological Station, Michigan, USA - KBS M5-4 metaG | ecosystem: Host-associated > Plants > Roots > Rhizosphere > Soil | place...
CAAGAACGACGGCACGCACGAAGGCAACGAAACCCAGCCACTGCTCGACGCACGCACGCGCGCTCGCCGGGAGAAACCCTAAGGCTCTGAGGGCGCGAGCGGGCTACGGCCGTGGGAAAAGGGATAGGCAAGCGCGGCCGTCGCTGCCGATCGAGTTGGCGCATTCGGGCGCGCAAATGACGAGATCGACGTTCGCGCCATCGGGCTGCAGGTACCACCAATGCCCCTGCTCGCCCCAAGGATCTGCGATCGGACAGCCGGGGCTGATTCCCTGTTCGCAGTACGATGTGTCGTAAAAGCCGCCTGGCGCGGGGAGCACGATACCGGGAGCTGGGCATTGGCCCACGAAGAGCAGCCCGTTCCGCACGCAGTTTGCTCCCATGCCGTGCACGCGGAAGACGCAAGCTCCGGCGGGCAGCGGTGAGCGATCCCAAGACGAGGGATCCGGGAGCTCGTATTGCGGGAAATAGTTGTACGGTCGCGTGCCGTAGTCTGGCGCTTGTAGCGGCTCCACATAAACGCCAGACAGGGCATCCTTCGTCGCTGCGTGCGGATCGATCAACACGTTGACCGACGGGCACGAGGCAGGGAGCGTGGGCGCCGGGCAAACTCCACCCAGTCGCGATGGCATCCCAGCTCCGCCATCTGAAACCGGCGCGCCACCGCTACCGCCGGTTGATGCGCCACCGCTACCGCCGGTTGATGCGCCACCGCTACCGCCGGCTGCGTTGGTTGCTGCGCCGGCTGGGGTGTCAACCTGAGCGCGCCCACCACAAGCCGCGAGAACCCCGCCAAACACGACTGCGAATCGCCGTCCCCGTGTCCACCGCGCCGCCATGGGCAGACCGTAGCACGCTGGTCGGGCCCGTTCACGTCGAGGTCCCGCTCGGCTAAGGTCGCCGCATGGAATACCGGTGCGCATGATCACCATCCAAGACGTCAGAACGTGGATCACGCAGCCTGAACGCGAGCGGCTCGTGGTGGTCAAGGTCATCACGTCGGAGCCTGGGCTCTTTGGGCTCGGCTGCGCGACATTCACGCAGCGCGCTCATGCCGTGCAAGCGATGCTGGAGCGGCATTTGAAGCCGCTCTTGATCGGCCGCGACGTTTCTCGGATTGAAGACATCTGGCAGACGGCCCGGGTGAATGGTTATTGGCGTAACGGCCCGGTCATCAACAACGCCCTTTCGGGTATCGATCAAGCGCTCTGGGACATCCTCGGTAAGCGGGCGGGATTGCCCGTGCACGATTTGCTGGGAGGGAAATGTCGAGAGGCGGCGCTCGTCTACCGGCACGCCGATGGTCAGAGTCCGAGTGAGGTCGTCGAGAATGTCGAAGCCTTGCGCGCACAAGGCTATCGACACGTGCGTGTCCAGCTGCGCCAAGGCGGTGGCTTCGTCTACGGGGGAGGTGGCGTTGCCCAGCCACCGCCCGCGGGCGCGTTGCCTGGCGCGTATTACGACCCTCGCCAGTACCTGCGCGAGACGCTCAGGCTGCTCGAGTTTGCGCGCTCTCGCCTGGGCGACGACCTGGAGCTTCTGCACGACGTGCATGAGCGCCTGAGTCCCCCCGAAGCGGTGCAGTTCGCCAAAGACGTCGAGCAGTTCCGGCTGTTCTTTTTGGAGGATCCGCTGCCCCCGGAGCATCTGGCCTGGCTTCCGCGTCTCCGTGAGCAAACGAGTACGCCAATCGCGATGGGTGAGCTCTTCAACCATCCGCTGGAATGGCAGGAGGTCATCCACTCGCGTTCCGTCGACTACATCCGGATGCACGTGAGTCAAATGGGCGGGCTGACTCCCGCTCGGCATGTCGCGGCGTTCGCGGCGATGCATGGTATCCGCACGGCCTGGCACGGGCCGGCGGACACATCGCCGGTCGGCCACGCGGCGAACCTCCATCTCGAGCTCGCCTCACCCAACTTCGGAATTCATGAATGGTGTGAATTCAGCGAGCGCGTGCGCGCCATCTTCCCAGGCACCCCGGAGGCGAAGGAAGGCTACCTGTATCCGAATGCGAAGCCTGGCCTGGGGATCGACTTCGACGAGCAACTCGCGCAAGATTTCCCGCCGCGTGACGACGTCGAACAATGGACTCAAGCGCGCTTGCCCGATGGCACTGCCGCGTTTCCGTAGAGAAAACCGCGCCTGAGTGAGGGGAGGCTCAGTGCAGCGCGTGAAGCGCGCGCCATAAGCCGAACGCGAGCGCTACCGCTAGGCCGAACGCCGCGCTGGCAAAGAACAAGGTGTATGCAATCGGGTGGCGGTCGATCCAATTGCTGAAGTCCGATGCCGCGCGCTTGGCGAGCGTTACGTGGCACTGCACGTGGATATGACCGTCGAGCACGCGCTTGATGGCGTCTTCTAGCTCCGTCACGCTTTGAAAGCGCCGCTCGCGGTCGCGTGCAAGGCCGCGCACGACGATCCACACGTATTCCATCGGGACACTGGCGGCGTGCGCGGGCTCGAACAGAGCGCGCTTCGTGTACTCCTCGGAGATGATCGTCGCCAGCACTTCGGTAATGGTCTGCTTGCCCTGCAAGGGGTGCTCGAGCACGAGCCACTCGTAGAACAGCACACACAGCGAGTACACATCGCTGCGCTCGTCGAGTTCGCTGTTACGGCCCGCTGCCTGCTCGGGCGACATGTACAGCGGTGTTCCGGCGAGCGAGCCGAGTTGTGTCTGTAACAACCGGCGATCGTGTGACTCGAGCAAGGTGTGCCCGAGTGGTTCGGCCAAGGTTTCGTCCTTGCGCCCGATGGGCTTGGCGATCCCCCAATCCATTACCGTCACTTCGCCGAAGGGACCGATCTGAATGTTCGCCGGTTTGATGTCGCGATGCAGGATGCCGCGTGCGTGCGCATAACGAACGGCGTCGAGCACGCCCAGAAACAAGTGCACGCGATATTCGAGCGAAAACCGCGCGCGGTAGCTCGGATCCCCGGCGTGCAGCTTGGCAATCACGTCCTCCATGGTCTCGCCTTGGAGGTGTTTCATCACCAGGTACACCTGCCCCGCGTCGTCCCGACCCACGTCGTAGATCGGCACGATACCCGGATGTTCCAGCTGCCCGACGACGCGGATCTCGTCGGCGAAACGCAAGAGCGCCGCTTCGGTCGTCGCGTCGCTGTTCATGCGCTTGACCGCGACCGTGCGTCGGATGTCGTTGTCGCGAGCGAGCTCGACCTCGCCCATGGCGCCCTTGCCGAGCAAGCGCACGCGATCGAAGCGTGGGCGCGCTCCTGCCTCGATCGCGGGTGACTCGACGTTCTTGTTGCGGCGCGGCAGCACCGTCGAGCGCCCCGCTTGCGTGGAGGCTCCTGCGGCGGTACCGGGCCCTGCATCACGGGCCGCTTCGGCCGTGATGGTCGCATCTAGCGTGCCGCTCCAATCGACGGCCTGCGGAGCGAGCACCTCACCCGTCCCTTGGAGCGTCGCCGTGACGGAAGGCAGCGCAGGCTGGCTCCCAGGCGCCGACACGCCTCCGAGCAGCGTCGCCTTCAACGATCGCTCCGTGCCCATCGGTGGTTGGCCTGCCACTGGCATAGCCGCAGAGCATAGCCCAAACCCCGAGGCTGCGGGAAGGCAGCGCCGGCTGCGGGCCTAGTTCTGCGAGTGCCACATCGACTCCCACCCGCGCCGCAACGCGCTCTTCCGCCGAGACATGACAAGCCGCGCGCTGAGGCGTACGTTTGCCTCGGATGTCCCGCGTTCAGGCTACCCCGCCGGTTCGTCGCCGCGTCAGCTTGCAAACACTGGTCGCGCACCACGAGGCGGGCCATGCGATCCTCGCCCTGGCCGTCGGCGGCACACCTGCGCAGGTCAGCATTCGCCCGCAGGAGCAGACTCTCGGGCGAAGCACTCAGACGCTTAGCGCCCCACCAGCGCAGCTCGCCCAAGTTTACTTGGCCGGTTTCGCTGCCGAGCACCTGCTCCTTGGCTATCGCCCCCCACAGCTCGACCGAGAGCTTCGGTTTGCACTGATCGCATTGAGCGACTCAGAATTGGCGCATGCATTCTCGGGCTCTGCAGAGCAGGACGGCGGTCGTGCGGTGCGGGCCGTCCTCCAGCTCGGGCTGTTTCGGGAAGGCGAGATCTTGAGCGAGATCGAGCGTTATTACGCGGCAGCCCGGCGATCGTTGGCTGCCGTTTGGCCGGCAGTGCAGGCGCTCGCGAACGCGCTCATCGAGCATCAGGAGCTGAACACCGTCGGACTGCTCGAAGCGATCCGGGGTATCGACGTCCTGCGACCGGTGATGGCCGCACGAGAGTAGTCAGTTCCTTCCGCGGGGCTCGTGTCCGGCGGACTACCGGCGTACGCTAGCCGCGCGATGGATCGGTTCGAGCTCGCGAACTTCAACCTGAACTTGCTGGTTGCGCTCGATGCACTGCTCGGTGAGCGCAGCGTGAGCGAGGCCGCCAAGCGGACGCGCGTGACGCCGTCCGCGATGAGCCATTCATTGGCGGAGTTGCGCGGGTTGCTCGATGATCCTTTGCTGGTGCGGTCGGGTCGGGGCATGGTGCTGACGCCGCGCGCCGAAGCGCTCGGCCCGCCACTGCGCAAGGTGCTGCTGGATGCCAGGCGCCTGCTCGCGGGCGGCACCAGCTTCGAGCCGGCGACGGCCGAACGCCGGTTCGTCATTGCTGCGCCCGATTTTTTGGCGACATTGCTCCTGCCGCCGCTGCTCGAAGCCATTGCGATCGAAGCGCCCGGTATCGGGCTCGAAATCGTGCCGAGCACGCGGCGCGGCAACGCGTGGTTGCTGGAGACGGGCGAAGTCGACCTCGCGCTCGGAGCGATCGTCGATCACTCGTCGGCCATTCGACGCATGGATTTGTGCACCGAGGGCTTCGCGTGCGCGGCGCGCAAAGGCCATCCGAACATCCGCGGCGAGCTGGATCTGCGCGCGTACGTCGAGACACCCCACCTCGTGATCACACTGGGTGACGACGCCGCGCCGACTTGGATCGATCAGGCACTGGCCAAGCTCGGCAAACAGCGCCGCGTCGCCGTGCGGGTGCGTTACTTCATGACCGCTCCGCTCGTGATCGCCGAGTCCGATCTGCTGCTCACCGCGCCCAGCATGCTGATTCGATATTTCGCGCGGCTCGTGCCGTTGCAAGTGTTGAAGCCGCCTCTGGATTTGCCCACTTATCCGGAAGAAGCCTACTGGCATGAACGCTTCGACGACGAGCCGGCGCACGTTTGGCTTCGCGAATTGGTGCGGAAGACGGCTCGCGGCTTTGGCCTGGCCGAGAAGCCCGGCAGACGCAGTTTCTGACCTGAGCGCAACTCAACTCGCGTTGAGCATCGGTCAGCACCGCTCGAGGCCGACTCGACTTAAGGTCACCGGGTCGACCACTGCGTCGATCGGAAGGAACCCGTCATGAGCATTCAAACTACGTTCGATGCCGCCAAATACAAGACGACGACTCGCGATCAATGGGAAGAGACCGCGGAGGCCTGGCACCGTTGGGCGCCCACGCTCAGAGGCTGGCTTGGCCCTGCCACCGAACGCATGTTGGACCTGGCACGCGTGACCTCAGGCACTCGGGTGCTCGACATCGCCGCGGGCGCCGGCGATCAGACGCTTCAGATTGCGAGCCGCGTCGGGCCCGGCGGCAGCGTGCTTGCGACCGACATCTCGCCAGCCATTTTGGCGTTCGCGGCCAGCGAGGCGGCGCGCGTCGGGCAGCCTCAAGTGGCGACACGCGTGATGGACGGCGAGCACCTCGAACTCGAAGACGCAACGTTCGACGTGGTCGTCTCGCGCGTCGGCTTGATCTATTTTCCTGATCAACAGAGGGCGTTGAGCGAGATGCGGCGCGTGTTGGTGCCGGGCGGGCGCGTCGCAGCCATCGTCTATTCGACGCCCGCGCAAAACGGCTTCTTCAGCGCGCCCGTCGCCGTCGTTCGGCGGCACGCCGGTCTCGGAGCACCCTTGCCCGGTCAACCGGGCCCGTTCAGCCTCGGTGCTCCCGGCGCGCTCGAGCAGGCATTCACGAGCGCCGGCTTTTCCGAGGTCCAAGCCGAGCGGATCCAGGCACCGTTGCGCATGGAATCCGCCTCGGCGTGTCTTCGTTTCGAGCAGGAATCATTCGGCGCTCTGCACCAAATGTTGTCGTCCCTCGAGCCCGCGGCGCGCGAGGCGGCTTGGCAAGATGTCGGGCGAGCCCTGGCCGAGTTCGAGCGCGAAGGAAGCTTCGTCGGCCCTTGCGAACTCGTGGTCGCCGTCGGCACGAGATGACCGCACGGCGGAGCGCAAATGAACCGTGGCGTGTTGAATTGACGGAGCAGCGCGGGGGTCGCGGTGCTAGAGCGCAGGCGCCCCATGTGCGACCTTTGCCCTTCGAGAGAGCCTGCCGTCCCCGTTCAATTGCGACACAACGTGGGCATGCTCTTCATGCGCCGGACGTACGAGACGAACGGGCGGCTCTGCGCGGCGTGCCTAGGACGACTGTTTCGCAAGCACCAGTTGTCCAATCTGGTCTTCGGTTGGTGGGGAACGATCTCGTTCTTCATGACCTTCGTCTATTTGATCGAGAACACTCGGGCCTATCTCGCCGCTCGCAAGGACATCAGGCGCCTTTGCGAACGGCAGGACTCGGCGCACTTCGTGCGAGAAGGCTCGGCGAGTGAACGGCTCGCGCCGTTTCGGCACAACGTGCGTCTGCGTCTCCGTCGCGACGAAGGGCCCAATGCCATCGCGACCGATCTGGCGGCCACGCATCACGTCCCGCTGGTCGATGCAGAAGCTTTCGTGCTCGAGATCGAAAACGAAGTCGCTGCGCCCGCGAGCGCGGTCGTTTGAATGCGCGCCCATTGGCCCAGAAAGATGCCATGAACGAGCAACGACGAATGAGCGCGCGTTTCGGTTTCGTGCTGTGTGCCTTGCTGCTACTGCCGTTGCTCACTGAATGCGGGAGCGCGGGCGATAGCCCCGCCACATCGGTTGCCGGCGCGAGCGGTGTTGCGGGGCAGGGTGGCGCTTCGTTTATTGGCGGCGGAAGTGGCGGCTCAGTCGAAACGGGCGCTGCGGGCGCGCCCGAAATGGGCGGAGCTGCGGGCGCGCCGGCAGTCGGCGGCGCGGCAGGCGAGCCCACCGCAGGCTCCCCGGCGACTGACGCGGGCGCTGGTGGCGCACTTGCCGCGGCCGCCGGAGCCGGCGGGGCGAGCGCGAACTGCAACGTCGAATTGACGGACTATTCGAGCCCCAGCGCCGCGCACGTGAGCCTGTGCTCGGTCATCGACTATCCGATGAATCCGCCCGTGTATGGTGATCACTATCCGGTGTGGGCGGCGTATAGAAGCTATTCGATGCCGATCCCGCTCGGCTTTCTCGTCCACAACCTGGAACACGGCGCGGTCGTCCTCTTGTACAATTGCGCCGATGGTTGCGCGAGTGAGGTCGCGGAAGCGCAAGCCTTCATCGACGCGTTGCCGGCCGATCCGCGCTGCACCGAAGCCGTCAAACATCAAGTGATCCTGTCGCCCGATCCGACACTACCCACGCGCTGGGGGGCGATTGCTTGGGGTCATTCGCTCGCGGCCGAGTGTTTCAGTGCACCCGCCTTGCGCACGTTTTACGAGCAAAACGTGGCCCATGGCGGCGAAGATATCTGCGCCGATGGCGAAGATTTGTCGGCCGGCGCGTGTCAGTAAGCCACGAATCACGTTGCATCGATGAGGCTCCGATCGTGAGTCATTCTGTCGTGACGCTCGCAGAGCTCGAGCCGCTCGTCGCCGACGACCGTTGCTCTTCCAAATGTTGCGCATCATCTTCCTCACGAGCCTCGTCGTCACACGCGGATGATCTCGCTGAGAGTGCCTGGTGGGACGGGTACGTTGCGGGCAAGTTACGTCGGCTTTTGGGCGTCGATCCGTAGTCGGCTGCCAGTCACGGGAGGAGGGCGCGAGGGCGCCGCGTCGCGTCGATGCGTATTCAATTGGAATACGAAATCGTTGTTGGAGAGGCGTATTGCGTTCTCGAAAGTGTTGGCGCGAGTCGATCGGTGTCGCATGCTCGCGACATGCAAAGGGCGATGCTCGCGGCTCTGTTTTTGACGGTTGCTTGCTCGGGCAATGACGCGACCTCGACCCCGACCTCGAGCGCGGGCGGCGGTGGCGGCGGGCTTGCCGAAAACGGCGGCGCGTCGGGCGTAGGCGCCAGCGCCGGCGCGGTCGAAACGGGCGGCGCTGTGGGCAATGCGGGCTCCTCCGGCGCGGGCGATGCGGCGGGCGCGGCGGGTGAGCTCAGCGGTTGCGAGGTGAATCGCGCGGCGCTCGAACAGAAGATGGCGAGTGAACTCGATGCGGCCGCCGTCGATCCGAAGATCACCAGCGTGCCTGATTTTACGCTCGCCCTCGAGGCGGACGACGGGCATCGCTTCGTTCACGCGCACGGCAATTCCTCGCTCGATACGGTGTACGAGTCAGCCTCCACTTCCAAATGGGTGAGCGCTGCTATCATCTTGTCGCTGGTCGACCGCGGCGTGCTCGCGCTCGGCGACGAGCCGTCGAAGTACCTCGATTTTTGGCAGACCAAGGGCGTGACGCTCGCCCAGCTGCTCGCGTTCACGTCTGGCTACAGCAAAGAACCGCTGTGTATCAATTTGCCGACCGCGGACTTCGCCGATTGCGTTCAAAAAGGCTACGCCGCGAATCCGACGCCGCCCGCACCGGGCAGCGAGTTCGACTACTCCAGCACCCACTTGCAGATCGCCGGCTTGATGGCGATTCGCGCTGCCAAGGCTCAGAGCTGGCAGGAACTGTACGTCGCTTGGCAAAAGAAGACGCAGTTGTTCCCGACTGCCACCTACGACTTGCCCTCCGTCAACAATCCACGTTTGGCCGGCGGCATGCATTGGAAGGGCAGTGAATACCTGAAGTTTCTGCGCGCGGTCTACGACGGCAAATGGCTGAACGCCGCCACGCGGAGCGCCATGCTCGCCAATCAACGGGGCAGCGCGACCGTCGGCAATTCACCGTCGATCGACGCGGTCAATCAGGATTGGGCTTACGGTTACGGCAACTGGCTCGAGTGCCGCACGGCGATCGGCCCCAACACCTTCGATTGCGGGGCGGGTCACCGCAACTCGAGCCCGGGTGCGTACGGCGCTTATCCGTTCATCGACTTCGATCATCACTACATCGGCATTCTGGCGCGGCAAGGTGGCCTCGGTACCTTCCGCGAGGGCGATGCGCTGTTTCAAGTCGTCGCCGCTGACGCCGCCGCTTGGGCGGATGCGTGCCCGGGGCCGTGACCGGCAACGTTAGGACGAACGCGCGCCGCTCAACCGGATGGGGTGGACGGCTCGGGCTGCGAGCTCGGAGCGGGCGAAGCGGGGCTCGCTTTCGGGCCCAAAAGTGCGGCTAGCCCGGGTCCGTGGCGCAACAGCGTGAAGTAGAGCCAGCCGAGCGCCACGAACAAGATCAGAGTTTCGTCTTGAAAATGGCGCTCGAGATCGGGATCCAGCGCGGACCAGTAGCCAGCCACACACAAGGCCAAGAGCGGCGCTGCGACCAAATGGAGCGGCACCTTCAGGGGTTCCCACTTGGACGAAACCGTGTCCGCCGCAGCTGCGCTGGGCCCGCCATGAGAAACCGCTTCGCTGCCCAGCAAAACCAACAAGAAGATGAGGTGGCTGTAGTAGTTGGCCGGATTCCAGAACACGAGCGCCAACGGTAGGCCGAGCAACATGGCTTCGTGCAACGGGCGCCGCCGCGCCAGAACGACGACGGTCGCGACGCAGCTGAGAATCGCCACCAAGTGGATGGGGCGGCGCTCCGCCAGCGCTCGCATCGCGTTCGTGTCCGTGCCCGCCAACAAGGCGCGCAAGCTCACCTCGTTCAGGCTCCCTTCGCGATTGAGCAGAGTGACCTTTTCCCACCAGTGGGCCCAGGAGCTGAACGAGTACAAGTAGCCCGTGACGAGCACGGCCAGTGCCATCGTGATCAGCGCGGCGGACACGACGCGGATGGCGTCGCGGTGCTCGGCGATGAAAAGCTTCCACGGCGGGAGGCGCTGTTCGCGTCGGAAATACTCGAACGCCCACCACAGCGCGGGCAAGGGCAGGCCGAGCAGTGCGGCCGCGGGAAACGCGCGAATCATCGCCGAAAGCCCCAAGCACGCGCCGGCTACCGACCAGCGTCCACGCTTCAGCGCGCAGGCGGCAAAGCCGAGCAGCGCGAGCCAGTCGTGGCGAAGGGTGGCACCGCTCCAATTGGTCGAGAACATGTACAGGTCATTGGCGCCGAAGACCGTGAGCGAAAGCAACATCGGCCAGAGCCCAAAGCTGCGCCAAATCGCGATCGCCATCAAGACCAGCAGCACGCCATCGGCGAGTGCGGCGAGCGTGAGCGAACGCTCGCTCGCCTCCGTGTGCGCGAGCAGAATGCGGGCGAAAAAGACCCACACCGGCGTTGCGTTGGCGCCGTGATCGGTGAGTGTCGAGAGGTACTCCGGGCCCATCACGGTCTGGAAATAGTGCAGGTCCTTCTTCAATGCTGCCCAGCGTTCGGGCGTGAAGCGCTGGCGGATGGCGCGGATCTCCGGATTGATCTCGGACACCTTGCGCGATTGGTGGTCGCGTAGCCCGCGCACTTCGGTTTGAGCGAGCGGCTCGAGCGAGCCCGCGTACTCGTCTTCCGCGTAGGCTTGTACGCTCGCCAAATACACCCCGTCGTACTGCAGCTCTTTGAAGTACTTGGCGAACGGCTGATACACCCGCATGTCGTAGGTGTGCACGAACTCGGGCCGGTTCTCGGCGTGGTTCAAAAATTGTGGGCGCCCGAGGTTGTAGAAGGAGGCGAAAGCCAAGAGCGCGCTGGTTGCCAGGCTCGCGGTGACCACCCAGCGATGAGCGGCAAAGCGCGCCGTCGAAATCGAGCTCCGCCACAGCGCGAGCAGCGCAATCGCGCCGGCCGTCGCGCGGACGCACGAGACCTCACGGCTGCCGAGTGGCCACGCGGAGTTCACTGCATCGAACGTCACTGCGGCGACTGCCAATACGAACAGCGTGCCGAGCCCGAGCACCACACGCGATGAACTGGCACGAGTCGAAACCAGCAGCACCGCAAAGGCGAACGCCAAATACAGCAAGCAAGTGCGCACGAGCGCCGCGTTGCTCTCACCGGCCACGCGCACGAGGGCTGGTGGCATGGCGGCCGGAGGCTCGGAGAATAGCTGGAGCTCGGTGGCGGAGTACGCGCCGTCGCCGCCCTGCACCGTGAGCCGTACGTAACGCCCTTTGCCGTTCAGTGACGTCGTCCACCGCTGGCGCAGTCCGACTCCGCCGTCTTTGCCCGAATCCCACAGCTGCGTGAAATGCTCTCGGTCGTCGGAGACGGAAACCAAGTAATCGTCGTTGTTGTCGCCCTGCACGTAGGCGGCGACGATGGGAGTCGATTTGCCCAAGTCATACTCGACGAACGAACGACCAGATTCGAAGATGGCCGCGGTCGTCGAGTTCCAATTCTCGCCTTCGTAAGCGCAACGCCCGTCGGTCAACACCTTGCCGTTGGCGACGCCGCGGGCCTTCGACGGCGCGTGTTCAGCGAGCAGGTTGTGAGCAGGGCCCGTTGCCCACGCGCTCGTCACTGCCAACAGCGCTGCGCACAACAGCGAGAACCCGAGGACTAGTTTGTTCAACGATGACATCCAGTTGTTGCAGCGGTTGCTTCGCATCTAGCAAAGCTCGTGCCCCTAGCGAACTCGCTCGAAATCGAGCGGACGTGAAGGTGACGACGAGGTGGTTGGCTCAGTTGGCGGGCGAGCGTGAATGAATTGGCGCAGCGTGGCACAGGGCGTTCTCTTTTCTGAGCCGTTCGGTGTCGCCGAGCCCTTCCTCGCACAGCGAGAGCGCATCTTTCCCGGATTTCGGGGGGTGCCCTGGTATCGGGAACGGAATATTACAGCTTTGCTTGACTGTGGGGTGGGATCAAACCAGGTTCGCGCCGCCCGCGAGTCTCGCGGCTCTGGAGGCGTGAAGTGATGAATCGAATCGGATGCGGCGCACTGAGTTTTTGGAAGCGTGGACTCGTGCGGGGCTTGGGCGGAATGGCCGCGGTGCTGGGAGTTGGCTGCGGCAGCTCGAGTGGCATCGAGGACAGTGTGGGGAGCAATCAACAAGCCGTGAGCGCTGCTTACGACTGGTTGCAGTTCTTCGGTGACTCACAACACTCGGGCAACAACACCCTCGAGACGCAGTTGACGGCGCAGAACGTGGCCGGCCTGAAACCGTTGTTTCGAGTGTCGCTGCCGGCATCCGCGGATTCGGCTCCGGTGGTGGTCACGAACGTTGCCGTGGCGGGGACGATTCGCGATGTCGCTTTCGTGACGACGCAAGCCGGGCACCTGATCGCGTTCGATGCGCGAACCGGCGTGACTCTGTGGTCGAAGCTGAACACGGGGAGCAACTTTACGACGTCGTCGCCGGTGATCGATCCGAGCCGCGCTTTCGTTTATGCCTACGGTCTCGATGGCAAGATCCACAAGTATGCCGTGGCTACGGGCGCCGAAACCACGAGCGGCGGCTGGCCTGCGATTGCCACCATCAAACCGCAATTCGAAAAAGGCATTACTTCGCTGTCGCTGGTGAGCACGGGCACGAACAATTTCTTGTCCGTCGGCTTCAGCGGTTACGGCGACTTCAACGATTACCAAGGCCACCTCACGACCGTGAATTTGGCGAGCGGCGCGCAGACCGTATTCAACGCCAATTGCAGCAATCAAGCCGTGCATTTCACCACCGGCGGCTCGCCTGATTGTGCGACGACGATGTCGGCGATCTGGGGCCGATCGGGCGCGGTTTACAGCCAGGCCACGGGACGAGTCTACGCGGGCACGGGCAACGGCACCTTCGACCCGGCGAACCACCTTTGGGGCGATACCGTGATTGCGCTGAACCCCGACGGCACTGGCCAAAACGGCAACCCGCTCGATACCTACACGCCGAGCGTGTTCCAATCACTCCAAGATCAAGATTTCGATTTGGGCAGCGCATCGCCGGCGATCTTGCCGAACAGCGGCACCAAATATCCGCACCTCGCCCTGCAGGCAGGTAAAGACAACAAGCTTCGTCTGCTCAATCTCGACAACTTGAGCGGGCAGGGCGGTCCGGGCCACGTGGGCGGCGAAGTGTATTCGCTGACGCTGCCGCAACTCGGCGACGTCACGGCGAGCATGCCCGTGTGGACGAACCCGGCCGACAATAGCACCTGGGTGTTCGTGATCAGCACCGGGGCGAGCGGCGGACTCACGGCGTTCAAGTTGCTCTTGGATGCGAGCGGCAATCCGTCGCTCGGGGCGATGTGGCAGCAGACGGTGAGTGCCGGTACGGCGCTCCTGGCCAATCAAGTGCTGTACCGCGCCACGGCCGGCCGCATCGCTGCCTTGAATCCCGCGACCGGAGCCACGTTGTGGAGCGACACCAGCATTGGCTCGGTGCACTGGCACAGCCCCGTCGTGGTGAACGGCATCCTGTACATCACCGATAAGAGCTCGCGGTTCAGCGCCTACAGTTTGCAGGGCACTTCGCTCGCGCCGCTCTCTCGCGCGGGTTGGGTGGCCAGTGCGTCCGCGACGGACGGCACCGACGTGGCCGGTCGAGCGCTCGATGGTGACGTCAACACGCGCTTTACCAGCGGGCAGCCACAACAGAGCTCCGCCACGCAGTCCTTCACCGTCGACATGCAGAGCGCGCAAACGTTCAGCCAAATCACGCTCGACTCCGACGGCGGTGATTTCGCCCGCAACTATCAGCTCTTCGCCTCGAACGACCCGAACAATTGGGGCCCGGCGCTTTCGAGCGGCAGCTCGGGCAACGCACTGACTCTCATTGCCTTCCCGCAGACCACTGCGCGCTACCTTCAAGTACGCGAAACGACCGCGACGGGCGTCGGTTCCTGGTGGTCAATCCACGAATTCAACGTATTCAGCGCGGTTTACGGTGCGTCCCGGGCTCGGGTTTTCGACGCGGGCGACAACAATCCGGCAGCCCCTTCAGAATGGGATTTCGGCGTTTGGAAGGGCGACTGCGGCGGTGGAGCGGCGCTCACGGGGCTCAGCCAAGCGCCCAACTTGAGCGCCGCGCATTCGTTGTTGTGTGCAAGTCAAAGCTTGGCGACGGGTAACGCCGCCGCCACGATTGGGCTCACGGCGGGCGATCAGCGTCGCGCGCAACGCAGCGGCGATTGGGACGCGGGTTTCGTGAAGGCAGAATGTGGTGCCAATGAATACGTATCGGGTGCCAGCATGGACCCGAGCACGCGCCGCTTGCACGCGCTCCGCTGCGCGCAAGGGAGCGGGCTCACGAACGGTGGTCAGAACAACTGTGAAACTCGCCGAGTGACGGCGGACGATCGCGGAACTTCTGCCACCGGCGATTGGGCCTCGGGTTACTTCAAGGCGGAATGCTCGCTGGGCAAGGTCGTCTTCGGAGTGAGCGTCGACGCCGGGCACGCCCACAAGATCCTGTGCTGCGATAAGTAACGTCAGCGGGTTGGGGGTCGGCGCGCGACGCGTCGCCGCCCCCCACGGCAGCGCGCGGAGCGGCCGTGTGTGGAAGAGTGACCCGAACGCTGACCTATTTTTTCCCGTAGCTACAGACTCGCGCGCGGTCGGCCGTTCGTCGCTGCGAGCGACGCGTTTCCACGTCGCCATCGAGGAACAACATGCGCGTGAGTCTCCATTCATTGGCTTGGTCAGCGTTCTGTTTCGGGACACTCGTCGGTTGCGCTGCGCCCAGCGCCCCGGCAAACAGCCAAGACACGGCGAGCACCGCAAAAGCGAGTGCCGCCGAGAAACCGACACCGGCTCCTGTCGCCGCCGCCAAACCCACTGCCGACGGCGAAAAGAGCGCCGAGCAGCCGGCGCCCGCGGCCCATTCGAATGCGGCCGCGAGCGACGGCCCGGGTGACGGCTTGCGCAAAGCAAGTCGACCGCCGGCCGAACTCATCACCGGACCGAACCTGGTTTACGTATTCAATTTCAAAGAATCGGCCGTCGGGGCCGCTGCGCAACAGGCCTGTGAGCGCGACGCGGCGGATGATCCGCACGCGGCACGCGAATGCCTCGACAAAGCGCGCAGCCAGGTCCCCGTCGAGTCAGTCCGTTTCGTGAAGGACAAGTCCGACCAGTATTGGTGGGTCACGTACAATCGTTACAAGGGCAACCTCCTCAAGTGGCATCGGATTCAATTCCAGCCCGGTGACGCGACCGACAGCAGCATCAAGCTGACCTTGATCGGTAAAGACAAGGGCATCGCGCCGCTCCCGCGCGTGCCGCACTCGCTCGCCATCGACTTGCCCAATGACTATTCGATCGTGATTCAAGATCCCGAGCTCGGCGCCATGGCGTACGACGCCAAAATCGGTTTGATCGAGTCCGACTGAACCGCGGCTTCGCGCGAGCTTCGTCCGACGTCACCTGACGTCGGGCTACGACTCGTGCGCAGTAACGACGACGGAGGTGCGAGAAGTTCGCACCTTTATCGAGCTCTGCGTCGAGCGCACTTTCGGCACAGCCCTTGCTGCGCGCATACTCATGATCATGCGCCGCTTGCTTGTTTCCAGCTCGTTCGTGCTCGCGATGGCGGCCCTTGGCTGCTCGAGTACGAGCACCACGCCCGGCCCAGGCACGGCAACTGGTGGCGGTTCTGCGGGTGGCGCAAGTGGGGCCGGCAACGTTGCGGGCGTCGGCGGCGGGCAGCCCGGGAGCGGCGGCTCGAGTGGTGCCGGCAACGTTGCGGGCATGGCGGGAGCTTCGGCGGGCGGGGGTGACGCGGGCAGCGGCGGCGCTTCGCAAACGGGCCCAATCACGGGCCAGCAGGCGATCTTGCAGATGCAGCGCGGCATCAATCTCGGGAACACCTTCGACGCGCCCGGTGGAGAGACCGCTTGGGGCAACCCCGTCGTTCAAGACTACTACTTCGACGACTACAAGGCCGCAGGCTTCCAAGCCGTGCGCATCCCAGTGACCTGGGATCAGCACACCGCAATGACCGCGCCCTACGCGGTCGACGACAAGTTCCTGTCGCGCGTGGAGCAGGTGGTGGATTGGGGACTGACTCGCGGGCTGTTCATCATCGTGAACGCGCACCACGAAGCCTGGCTCAAGGAAAGCGTGACACCGGAGCACGTGGCCCGTTTCGCGGCGATTTGGACGCAAGTGGCAGCGCGCTTTCAGGGCAAGTCCGATCGCCTCCTCTTCGAAATCCTGAACGAGCCACATCCGATGTCCGCTGACGACCTGACGGCGCTGAACAGCCAGATCCTCGGCATCATGCGGCAGACGAATCCGACGCGGCTCGTGGTGTACGCGGGCACCGACTACAGCGGCGACAACTTCCTCGAGCAGCAGCCGGTCCCTGCCACGAACGACCCGTATTTGATCGCGAATTTTCACTGTTATTCGCCCTGGACGTTCGTTTCTGGTGGGCCTGATCTGATCTGGGGTAGCCCGAGCGATCGCGCGGCGGTCTCGGGCATTTTCGACGGCGTTGCGAAGTTTGCGGCAGCCAAGGGGTTGCCGGTCATGGTCAACGAGTTCGGCGCCGGACCCAACCACGATTACGACTCACGCATGTCGTTCTATCAAACGTACGTGGACGACACGATTTTGAACGGCATGGCCTTCTTCGCCTGGGACGACGGCGGTGACTTCCGCACCTACGATCGGCAAGTGCCCGCTAGCCATGCCGCGGGCGGTCATTGGATCGGCGATGTGAAAGACGAGATGACCGCGAACGTCTTTTCGCCGGGGGGCGTGAAAGCCGTGTACAGCAGCGCGTCGAGCGGCGGCACCAAAGAAGCTTCCTCGGATGTCGGGGGCGGCAAGGACGTGGGCCAGCTACAGAGCGGCGATTGGCTCAATTATCTCATCACCGTGCCCGAAGCCGGCACCTACCAACTCGAGCTGCGGGTTGCGAGCGCGAATGCCGGTGCCCGCGTCGTCGCACAACCGACGACGGGCGGGACGGCCTACGCCACTTTCGACGTGCCCGCGACCGGCGGCGCGCAAAGCTGGTCGCCGATTTCACAGCCCGTCACGCTTTCGGCGGGGGTTCAATACTTGCAGATCAAGGCTCAAACCGGCCCGTTCAGTCTCAGCTCGGTGCGACTCTCGCGTTAGGCTGCGCGTCACTCGGGGTGTCAATCGCGCGCGCTCGGGCCTAAGCTCCGACCATGAAGTCACGGTGGTTGGGGGCGGTGGTGGCGCTCGGCTCGAGTCTCTTGGCGGCGGGCCAAGCGAATGCGCAAACGGCAGTGCCTCCCGCTGAGCCGGGCCCGAGTGGCGTCGTCGAAGCGCCTCCCGTGCAGGAAAACTTCGGCATGGGTGCCCAGCTCGGTTTTTTCAATCCGAGCGGGCTCAGCGTGCGCGCTGGCGCTCGCGCGCTCTCTCTCGACGTGAGCGCGGGCTTCGTGCCCGTGTTGCTTTCGTACGGTGGCTCCCGAAGCCCGGACTTGAAGTTCATTGCCCCGTTCGAGGTTTCCCCACAGCTTCTGATCGACGTCGTGCAGTTCAAGCATGAAATGCGGGGCGGTCTCCGGCTCGGCTACCGCTACAACACCGCGCTCGGTCACGCCGCCACACTCGGCGGGCAGATCGGAAAGCACATCAGCCCGCACCTGCTCCTGGAAGGCGTCTGGGGGCTCAGCTACTACCCGCGCGCCTCCGATCGCCTGCGGGGCGACCAAGTGCCCGCCGGCACCAGCTTCAATTTCCCCCCAGAACTCGGCTACGGGCTAACGGTCGACTTGCTGTATTACCCGTAGGGCGCATTTCGAGCGTGCACCCTTTCTAGTGCGCCGCTGCTGGCGTAGCTTCTCGGGCGGCGGTTCCTTTTGAGCATCGATACTTTCGTCGTGATTCCGTCGAGCACACCGCGGCGATTAGCCAAGGCGCTCGAGGGGGATGGTTATTGTCAAATCGGCGGCGACTACGTCGCGCTGGCGGTGGGCACGCCGTACGCGGAAGTCGAGCGCGATCCGAAGCGTCATGGCTTGCAGATCGTGTCGTTGCTGCCGCCCTGGGCGGTGCGTGAGCTCGACCCCCGTGGCCTCGCCGTGTATCCCGAAGTGGGGCAATCGTTCGCACACGCGAAGTACGCCGAAGCGCTGCTCAATCATGGCGAGCTCTTGTGGCTGCCGACCGTCGTCGTGACGACTCCCCAGCGTGCGCTCCACGGACTTTTGATCTCGCTCTCGCCCGCGCGCGAGAAGTTGCTCCTCGCTGATCCGGAGCTCGTGCCCACGCTGCTCGTCGCTCGCACGAGAGGTGGCATCCCCGGCTCGCTGGAGCTCGACGCATGCCAGCCCTTACAGCGCGCGCTGCTCACCGCCGCGAAGACCACGGGTGCCGACGCAGAAGCGGCGAGCGCGCTCGAACCGGTCGGAGGCATGCCCCTCTACGACGACGAAATGATCCGTGACGCGCGGCTGCTACGCGCCGATCGTTGTCGTGCCATCGCGGCCTTCCTCGGCTCCTTGCCGAGTGACGCCGGCGCGCTCACTCAGGTGCTCCGTTTACCGGACGCCGAGCGAGCTTCGCTCCTCGCACAGTTCGAGAAATTGCGCGGTTTTTACGCGAATCTGTCGCTAGAAAAGAAGTCCGCGCTGGTCATTCGGTTCTTGGTCTGAGCGCGCGTTCGACGCTCCGCGCCGCGAGCGCGCCTACGCGAATCAAGGCACGTAGCGGGCACCGCTCGGCAGCTCGAAGAGTGAGCCCGTGGTCGGCTGCACATAGCCGCCCCAAATCACCAACTCGGCGCCCGTCCAGACGCCCGCTTGGTACTCGCGCTGCAGCGGTTGGCCTGCGGTCGGGAGCGCGCTCCACGAGCGGGAGGCATCGTTCCAACGCGTGCCCCCTTGGCTGTAGTGGTCGCCATCGAGCCCACCCCAAACCAATAGCCCTTGTTTGGTCGTGGCCACACTCTCATTCAAGACTGACCACGGTGCGTCTTCGGCGCGGGTCGGCAACGCTTGCCACGTATCGGTCGCGACGTCGTAACGCCCGCCGTCGCGGACCTGTTGACCGCCTTCCTCCCCGCCCCAGACGATCATCGCCTGCCCCGTCCAACCTGCGTGCGCATCGTGCCGTTTCGTCGGCGCACCGATCGTCGAGATCGCCTTCCAAGTATTGCTGACGGGATCGTAGCTGGCGCCGAGATTGGTGGTGATCGAACCTTCGTTGGCGGTCACGCCGCCCCACAAGATCCAACGCGAGCCGGTCCATACACTGGCTGCGAACAAGCCATACGGCGCATGGACCGAGCTCATCGGTTGCCACGTTTGGGCGCTCGGATCGTAGCTGGCTCCGACCCCCTGGTTGAACACGAGCAAGCGCGAGCCGGTCCAGACGGCGTGCGGCCAATTGCCTGCTTCCACGCCATACGGGCACCCGGGCAGTGTGTCCCACTGGTCGGTGGCTGGGTCGTACACGCCGCCGGGCTCGTCGTTGTTGGGCACGAAGCCACCCCAAATCAGCACTCGACTGCCGGTCCAAATCGCGACCGCTCCGTGGCGCGGGCTCGGCTGATTCGTCGCGCTCATCATTTGCCAGCGATCTTCGCGCGGGTAATAGAGGGCGCCATCGGGCAGACCAACGCCCGGCGCGCGCTGATTGTCTTGACCGCTCCACAACACGACCGCGCCGTGGCCCGCATCGTCGCCCGCCCAAACCGCCGCGACGTCGATGCGCGGTGAGAGTGGGCTTTCGGGGAGCATTTGCCAGTGGCTGGTTTCGGGCAGCCCGCCCGTGCCCGCTTGCGGCATGCTCATTCCCGCCGCACCTGCCACGCCGCTGCTGGTACCTCCGCTCCCGACCAGATGCTCGGCCCCGCCGCTAGCGCTCAAACCGCCACTTCCGGCGACCGCGCTTTGCCCGCCCGCCGCGTTGCTCTGCCCGCCTGGGCCGACACTGCTCGGTTGCTGAACTCCCGAACCACCGCCGCTCGCCTCACAACCGGCCGGACTCGACTCGGCGACGCACACTTGGCTCGCGGCGCAGCAAATAAAGCCGGCCGAACACGGGCAGGGCCGACCCTCCAGCGAAATTTGGCCACAATTGCCCAGCAACCCGAGGAGCGCGAGGTCTCTCACGCGTCGTACCAGAATCCCGAATTTCACTGAATGCTCCCTGGCCTTCGCCACGAGGCCGAAGGCTTCATCGGGCAAATCACGAAGGCAAACGAAACCGCGGTTCGCCCGTCATCGGAACGCACAGGGGGCTGGATGCGGGTTTGCACCGCGATAAACGAACCAGCCCGAGGACATGGACGAAACTTTGTGACGCCCGATCGACGCGCATCGTCGCAATCCACGGCGCGACGCCCGGCCTCCCAGTCTGCCGTTGCCACGAGAAATGGGCGCGCTTCGTGGGCGGCACGCACGGCCGGCACCGAGCCCCGGCTCATGCGGTGTCGTTGTTTTTTCGCGTCGTTCGGAAAATGGCGCTGTTCGTGGCAGACTATCGCGATTACTTGACCCGTCTTACGGGACGAAGGGCATGCGTTATCGGCTGGTCATGTGCGCTCTTCTCTTCGCCGCCAGCGCACACGCGGCGCCGACGAGCAGCGGGCTCAACGTGGAGACGGACTCACCAGACGCGTTGTGTCCCGATCTCGGAACCACGCGCCAGGCGATTCACGATCGACTCGGCACGTTGGCGCTCGAGGGCGATGAGCAAGGTTGGACCGCGCGCTACACCGTGGGGCACGCGCCGGGCGCCGAGGGTGACTTCGTGCGACTCGTGCTGATCGATCCGAGTGGCACGCAACGCCTCGTTCGTGATCTGCCGAGCGGTGGCACCTCGTGCGCTACGCTCGCCCAAGCCATCGCGCTCGTGGTCGAGCGTTACTTTCGCGAGCTGACTCCGGGGACAGAAGCGGTTGCCCTACCGTCCGCACCACCAGCGGAAACCGTCACGCGCGTGGAGCCGGTGCCACCGCCGCTCAGCCCAGCGCCGGAGGCGCCGCTCACGCCCCGCTTCGCACTCGGGCTCGATTTCGGGTTCGCGAGTGCGGCGCCGGGCCCGGTCGCCGGCGTGCGAGCGGGATATTTTCTGCTGCCCGGAGTGCACCTCGAGCTGTCCGCGTCCGCCAACCTCAGTGCTCACACCGAGCAGTTCCACGGCGTGGAGCTCGAGCTGCGCTCGTACCCCGTGGCGCTCGCGCTCGGCTTCGGTCAGCGCGGGAAAATCTGGGATTTCTTCGCTGGGCCCGAGGCGCGCTGGGCGCTCGAAACGCCGCGTGGGAGCGCTCTCCAGCACTTCGACTCCAGCCCCGGCGCGGCTTTTTCCGCCGGGCTCGGCGGGGGCCTCAACTATTGGCCGGCCCGGGCGCTCGGCGTCACGCTGCGCGGCTCCCTGGATTACGCCCTCGCGGAGACCAAGTACCGCGTCGACTTGGGACCGGATCAGCCGCCCGAGCAAGTTCTCAAACAGCCGAAATTGCAGGGGATTGTTACCATAGGCCTAGTTTGGGGTCAGCGGCCGTGAAGGTTTCGGATCCACCGGGCTCTAATGACTCCGTGATCCTTGCGCCCGCTTCCGGCATGAGCTTGGCCGCGCCTGAAGAGGCGTTGCTGGCGCGCTGCGTGTCCGGCGATCAGGCGGCCTGGCGGGATCTGTATCGCTGCTACTACCCGGTCGCTGGCGCATTCCTGCGCAAACTCGGTGTCAAAGATGCCGAGATCGACGACGCCGTGCAGGAAGTGTTCGCGCAGCTGTTTCGTTACTTGCCGCGTTTCCGCGGTGACGCGCAGCTGAAGACTTGGTTGTACAAATTGTGCGCAACTCAGGCGCGCCGCGTACGTCGCGGGCACGCGATCTCGAACGTGCTCTCTCGTTGGTTCAGCACCGAAGAACAATCGACGACGGGCCTCGACCTGAGCGAAGGTGCTGCGCGCAAGCGAGTGCAGTTCGCGCTCGATGCGTTGAACGAAGGCGAGCGATTGGTGCTCGTGCTCTATGAGTTCGAAGGCATGAGCGGGGAAGAAATCGCGCGCGTCGCCGGTTGCCCCGTGGCGACCGTTTGGCGCCGCCTCCATTATGCGCGCCGTCGCTTCACCGAAACCCTGAGCCTGGGCGTAGAGGCAAAATCATGAAACCCGTCGTGTCACCGCCGCGCTTGATCGACGCCGACGATTCGGTCGGCGACCTCATGCGCGAAGCGAAGCGCGATTACGAAGTCTCGCTCGACCACACCAGTGCTTGGCGTAGGTACCGTGATCGCCCGTCGCGCAGCGTTTGGCTGCGCTTGGCAGTGCCGAGCCTCGCCGTGGCTTCGGCCGCAGCAGGTTGGTTGGTTCTTTACGGGCATTTAGCGGCGCGCTCGCCAGACCTCGTCGCGACCGCCGAGCCCGTGATGCATCGCGTGGCGCACGCAGCGCCGGCGGCGAGTGTGGCGCTGCCGAGCACCGATCCGGCGCAAGAGCAGGTGCGCGAGCCCGTGCAGAACGGCAAGCTGCCCCGAACCTCGAACCTCGAACCTCGGGGTGCGTCGCCCGTGGTCGATGACGGCGCGAACCACGCGGTCGCTCCTCCGCCCAGCGCGCCCAGCGTCGATTGTCTGGCGTTTGCGCGCTCGGGAGATGCCGGCGCGGCCGAACGTTGCTTCGAAACCCAGGCCAGCAGCCAAGATTTATCGGCAGAAGTCGCGCTGTACGAGCTGGCGCGCCTGCGCCGCGACGTGCTCGGTAAACCGGCGGATGCGCTGCTTGCGCTCGATGAATACGCGCGGCGTTTTCCGAAGGGCAATCTGAGCGGCGAGGTGCTCTTTTCGCGGCTCGAATTGTTGGTCAAGCTGGGCCGCAACGATGACGTGATTCGCGCTAGCGACGAGCTTTTGAAGTCGGCCTCTGGCGCCGAGCGCGCTCCAGAAATTCACCTGCTGCGCGGCAACGTCTACTCCCACGCGCTGGGGGATGCGGCGAGCGCCACGCGCGAATACGCCCTCGCTCGCGTGGCCCCCGGCCGAGTCGGCGATGAAGCCGCGTTCCTCGAAGCGGTCAATCTCGAAAAACTCGCTGATCCGCGCGCGGCTGACGCGTTCCAAAGTTACTTGGCTCGATCGGATGCGCGTCATCGCGTCGAAGCGCAAGCGCACTTGAACGCGCTCAAGCAAAACGCGCCGGCGACGCCCTGAGCGCAGTTTCTCTATCGCCATCGGATGCGGGAGCCCCAGCATCCGATGGCATCACTCTGCGCGCGTAGCAGCGGATGTTGGAAGTGCGTTGGCAAACCCGCTTCTCGATCCGCGAGAATGAGGACAGTGAGAGATGCGGCGGTCTTGAGGGATGTCGATATGCCCATCGCTACGCGCAGACCCATGTCCAATTTCGGACATGCCCCATCGCTACGCGCAGACCCATGTCCAATTTCGGACATGCCCCATCGCTACGCGCAGACCCATGTCCAATTTCGGACATGC
>Ga0105245_10001205_pt1 | contig 23411 bp, 25 predicted proteins | sample KBSM54metaG_FD_81523 | JGI IMG/M metagenome (GOLD analysis project Ga0105245, IMG submission 81523) | Miscanthus rhizosphere microbial communities from Kellogg Biological Station, Michigan, USA - KBS M5-4 metaG | ecosystem: Host-associated > Plants > Roots > Rhizosphere > Soil | place...
AAGTATGTCGCCAAGCAGCTCGGGTTCAACGAGGACAAGATCGAGTGGAAGGAATCCCCGTCCGGGCAGCGTGAGACGCTGATCCAGAACGACCAGGTCAAGTACATCGTCGCGACCTATTCGATCACCGACGCCCGCAAGGAGAAGGTCGACTTCGCCGGGCCGTATCTGATCACAGGGCAAAGCCTGCTGGTGAAGGCGGACAACACCGACATCACCGGGCCCGAGTCGCTGCAGAACAACAAGAAACTGTGCTCGGTTTCGGGTTCCACGCCCGCGCAGCGCATCAAGGACAAGTACCCCGGCGTGCAACTTCAGCAGTACGACACCTATTCGGCCTGCGTCGAGGCGCTGAAGAACGGTGCGATCGACGCGGTCACCACCGATGAGGTGATCCTGGCGGGCTACGCCGCCCAGAGCCCCGGCGCGTTCAAGATCGTCGGCCAGCCCTTCTCCGAGGAGCGCTACGGCATCGGCCTGAAGAAGGGCGACACCGACCTGAGGACCAAGATCAACGACGCGCTCACGAAGATGGAGCAGGACGGCTCGTGGAAGGCGGCGTTCGACAAGAACCTGGGCCCTGCCGGCATCACCGCGCCGGCGCCGCCGCCGCTTGACAAGTAAGCGGTCACTCGCCGACGTGGAGCTGTTCAGCAAGTACCAGAGCCAGATCTTCGAGGCGTTCTGGACCACAATCCAGTTGACGGTGTATTCGGCCATCGGGGCGCTCATTTTGGGCACCCTGCTGGCCGCAATGCGGCTCGCGCCGGTGCCGATGCTGAACTGGATCGGGACGGCTTACGTCAACGTGGTGCGCAACACCCCGTTGACGCTGATCATTCTGTTTTGCTCGTTCGGGCTGGCGCAGACGCTGGGGATCACGCTGGTCGATTCGAAGTCGCTGACCTCGATTGAGGACAGCAACTTCCGGCTGGCGGTACTCGGGTTCACCGTCTACACGGCCGCGTTCGTGTGTGAGACGGTGCGCTCCGGGGTGAACACGGTGCCGCTCGGCCAGGCCGAGGCGGCGCGGTCGTTGGGGTTGACGTTCAGTCAGAATCTGCGAATCATCCTGCTGCCGCAAGCGTTTCGTGCCGTGATCATTCCGCTCGGCTCGGTGCTGATCGCGTTGACGAAGAACACCACGATCGCATCCGCGATTGGCGTGGCGGAGGCCGCGTTGTTGATGAAGACGATGATCGAGAACGAGGCGGCGCTGCTCTACATCGGCGCCATCTTCATGGTCGGGTTCGTCATCTTGACGCTCCCGATGGGGCTGTTCTTCGGCTGGCTGGGTAAGCGACTGGCGGTGGCACGGTAGATGGCGGGTTCGGTTCTCTTCGACGCGCCGGGACCGCGGGCGCGGGCACGGAACCGGGTATTCAATGTCGTCACGGCACTGGTCATCGCGCTGGTGATCTGGGTGGTGTACTTCAAGCTGAACTCGAAGGGTCAGCTCACCGCCGCGAAGTGGGAGCCGTTCCTGTCGGCCAACCTGTGGAAGACCTACGTGCTGCCGGGCGTCCAGGGCACGCTCACCGCCGCCGTCGTGTCGATCGTGCTGGCGCTGGCACTGGGTTTCGTGCTCGGTGTGGGTCGGCTGTCCACTCGCCCCGCGATCCGCTGGCCGTGCGCGGTGTTCGTGGAGTTCTTCCGCGCGGTGCCCGTGCTGATCATGATGATCTTCGCCTACTTCTTATATGCGGACTACGACGTCTTCCCGTCCAAGCACCTGGCGCTGGCAGGCGTGATCACAGGCCTGACGCTGTACAACGGCGCCGTCATCGCCGAGATCGTCAGGGCCGGCATCAACGCGCTGCCTCGCGGGCAGTCTGAGGCCGCATCCGCGTTGGGCCTGAGCTGGGGTCAGACCATGCGCGCGATACTGCTGCCGCAGGCGGTCACCTCGATGTTGCCGGTGCTGATCTCGCAGATGGTGGTGGTCCTGAAGGACACGGCGATCGGCTACCAGATCACCTTCCTCGAGATGGTGCGCCAGGGCACCCAGGTCGGCTCCGCCTACGGCAACTACATCCCCGCACTGATCGTCATCGCCGTGTTGATGATCACCGTCAACTTCACGCTGTCATGGTTCGCGACGTGGTTGGAAGGCCGGATGCGCCGCTCCCGCCGCGGCCCCGAGCCTATGCATATTCAGCCCGTGACGCAGGGCGCATTTGGCGCCGGCGCCGGAGGCTCGATTTGAACCTCACGGTCCCCTAGTTCGTGACCTAGGAGTGGTGCGCGCAGAACGCTCTCCGTCGGCTGATCGGGCTGGCATGCCCGCCCAGGGGTCGCCATGCAGATCGGCATTCGCTCGCGCCTCGCAACGGGATTCGCCGTAGGAGGGGTCGGCAACCTCGAGATGACTCCGGTGGTGGTGGGTCGCCCCCCTGGCCCCCCACCCCGGCCTAACCGCCCGGTGGGATGTTGACGCCCTTGCACCCCGTTGCCAGCGACTCCCCCGCTGACGCAACCGCACCACGAACACGGCGGAATCCCAAAGGCGGTATCGATGAAGGCGATTAGACCCTGCGTCGCTCCCGCTCGTTCGCCAGTTCGTCCTTGACCACGTCGAACGCCATCGTCTGGCTGTAGCCTCGGCGGGCCAGCATCCCGACGAGCCTGCGCGCGATCTTGGCGTCATCGTCATCACCGAGCTTTTCGCGCCGCAGCCTGTCGCGCACCAACTTCTCGGCGCGCTGGCGCTCTGCTCCGGCGTCGATGCCGTCGAGCGCTGCCATGATCACGTCGTTGTCCACGCCCTTGGTCCGCAGCTCTGCGGCCAAGGCGCGCTTGCCTTTTCCGGCATTCGCGCGTCTGGACCGCACCCACTGCTCGGCGAAGTCGGCGTCGTCAATAAGGCCGACCTGCGTGAGCCGGTCGAGCACCCGTTTGCTGACGTCGTACGGGTAGCCGCGCTTGGCCAGTTGGCCCTCGAGTTCGGCGCGAGTCCTGGCTCTCGCGGTGAGCAGACGCAGACACAGGTTCCGCGCCTGCTCCTCGCGGGAGAGCTCAGAAGTCGACGGGGGCGGGCAGGACTTCGTCATCGGTCACCACTGCGCCGATACCGAGCTTCTCCTTGATCTTCTTTTCGATCTCGTTGGCCACGTCGACGTTCTCCAACAGGAAGGTACGGGCGTTCTCCTTACCCTGGCCCAGCTGCTCGCCCTCGTAGGTGAACCACGAGCCGGACTTGCGGATGAAGCCCTGCTCGACACCCATGTCGATGAGCGAGCCTTCCTTGCTGATGCCCTTGCCATACAGGATGTCGAACTCGGCCTGTTTGAACGGTGGGCTGCACTTGTTCTTGACGACCTTGGCCCGGGTGCGGTTGCCAACCGCATCCGTGCCGTCCTTGAGCGTCTCAATTCGCCTGATGTCCAAGCGGACCGAGGCGTAGAACTTCAAAGCCTTTCCACCCGTTGTCGTTTCGGGCGAGTTGTGCACCATTACTCCGTCAACGAAGTAGTTATGGTTGCCCTCGACCTCGATATCGAAGCGATTCATCGACCGGGTGTGCGGTTTCATGTGGACATCGAGGATCCGTGCCGGAGCGAGCCGCTGTGTGGGCTCGACGAACTGTGGCGTCACCGTTCCCTGATCACGGAACCGTGGCAGCAGCTTGTATTCCATCGACGGTGCCATGTACGGCGCCACTAGTTCCTGGAACTTTGCCGTGGCCGCAGTGGAGAACACCATCACAGCCTTGCCGGCTGTGCCTGCTTTACGCAGACGGACATCCAGGTCGTGGGTATCGCGCAGATAGTCGCAAAGACGTACCTGCGACCCTTCACTCATCGCCTCGACGCAGATCTCGATGCGTCCGCTGCCGCCGGTAGTGCGGTCCTGCAGTCCTTTGGAGCGAAGGGTGAACGATCCGTCGTCCATGTACCAGATCGCCAGTGCCAGCCGGGTGAGCGCCTTGAGGTACTCCTCCGAGAGGAACTTCTTCCCGTCCCCCAGGTAGACGGCTCGCTGTAGCTCAGCTAGCTCGGGTAGCGGAGTGAAGTCGACAAACCGTGCGCCCTTGGCGTTTTCACACACCGAATGCGTGATATTGCCCATCAGTGCGGTCTTCCATTCCAAGTACCCCACCTGCTTGGCGCCGTGCCCAAGCCGGAAACGCACTCCGTTGCGGTCCCGCCGGTTGGGCGACAGGTTCCCGTCACCCATCAGCGAGCCAAGCACCACCTGGAACTGCTGATCGCTTAGCCGATGCGGCTCTGCGGCCAGCACCCGGTCACCGGTGATGAGGTCCCCTGCTTCGGTCCAGCCCCCAGGGGTGCGAATGAGGTGGTTAGGTGTCGCCGCGAACTGTGACTGGCCGTTGCCGCCGGACTTCTCAACCGTGAACTGCAGGAACTGCTCGGCGGGTCCGTTGTTGAACCAGTTCACCACCTTGCGTGGCACGATCCGATCGGTGTCCGGGTCGTAGGACAGCACCTCGACATCCATTTTGTTGTTTACGATCTTGCCGATCTTCTCGGTGGTGCCGTCGGCCAACTGAACCCTGGTGCTGTAGTTGAAGCACCCGAACATCACACCGATTTTTTCGCGCAGCTGGTTGATGAAGATCGCCGTGGTGCCCGAATTATTCAGTGCGCCAGTCATTTTTCGCAGCGCCTGGCTCATCAGGCGGGCCTGCAGGCCGACGTGGCTGTCCCCCATCTCACCTTCGATCTCGGCCCGCGGCACCAGCGCGGCGACCGAGTCGATAACCAGGATGTCCAGCGCACCGGAGCGGATCAGCATGTCGGCGATCTCCAGCGCCTGCTCACCGGTGTCCGGCTGGGACACCAGCAGTGAGTCAGTATCCACCCCGAGCTTCTGGGCGTAGTCCGGATCGAGCGCATGCTCGGCGTCGATGAACGCGGCGATACCACCTGCGGCCTGGGCGTTGGCGACAGCATGCAGCGCAACGGTGGTCTTACCGGAGGACTCCGGGCCATAGATCTCGACGACCCGGCCGCGCGGCAGCCCGCCGATGCCGAGCGCCACGTCCAGGGCGATCGAGCCGGTGGGGATGACGGAGATCGGCTGGCGCACCTCTTCGCCGAGCCGCATCACCGAGCCTTTGCCGAAGTTCTTATCGATCTGCGCGAGCGCCAGCTCGAGGGCTTTCTCGCGGTCGGGTGCCTGCGACATTGAGTGGTCTCCATCCTCGTGGGTGATCGGTTTTCGATCGGTTGGCCGTGACGCTAGAGGTTGGCACCGACAAGTCGGTCCGACTCGCATCCCGCTGTCGCCCACAGTAGACGAACACCTGTTCGACTCAAGTAGACACGCCGTGCGAATGCGAGCCAACCGAAGAGCATCCCGCGATTCCGAAAAATGGCCAGGTCACAGCAGTATGTTCGACATTATGACCACGCCAGAAGACGTCCGTATCCCGTCGCATGGCGAACAGCTCGCCGCCTATCTCTACTGGCCGGAACAGTCCCGAGGCGACGCGCCCTGCGTCGTGATGGCCCACGGGTTCTCCGCCACCCGCGATGACGGGCTGCCCGCATACGCCGAGGAATTCCGCGACGCCGGGTTCGCGGTCATCGTGTTCGACTACCGCCACTTCGGCGCCTCGACCGGCGAGCCACGCCAGTTGCTCGACATCGGTCGCCAGCATGACGACTACCGTGCAGTCGTGGCGTGGGCTCGCCGGCTCCACGGCATAGACCCCGACCGAATCGTCCTATGGGGCTCGTCGTTCAGCGGCGGCCATGTCCTGGCCGTCGCGGCGGGCGACCCACGCGTCGCTGCGGTGATCTCCCAGGCGCCCTTCACCGATGCGATTCCCGCGCTCATGCGCGTGCCGCTGAAGAACGCGGTACGTCTCACGGCTGCAGGGCTCTGGGACCAGTTGCGCGGCTGGCGCGACCGTCCACTTCGGCTAGCACGGGCCGTCGGGGCGCCAGGCACATTGGCTGCAATGACGGAAGCCGATGCCAAGCCTGGATTCGAGGCCATCGTTCCGCTGAATTCATTGTGGCGCAACGAATTCGCTGCCCGCCTGATGCTGCGGTTCCCGTTTTATCGGCCCGGTCTCAAGACTGCACAACTCACCATGCCACTGCTGGTGTGCGTCTGCGAGAACGACACCACAACACCGCCGGCGTCGACGATCAAGGCAGCTGAGCACGCACCGCGTGGCGAACTTCGCCGCTACCCCTACGGCCATTTCGACATCTACAACGATCCGAAGGTCAAGGCTGACCAGATCGACTTCCTCCGGCGGGTGGTTGCGGGAGTGGCCGCCTGACCCGAACGCTGGACCGGTCGTCGTAGTCGGTCATATCGTGGGGTTCATCCGGCCAGAACGGACAAGACATGCACGAGATGGCGCTGACCCAGAGTGTTGTCGACGCGGTGTGTGAACACGCCGCGGGCCGCCACGTGCAGAGCGTAAAGGTGGAGATCGGCGCGCTGTGCGCGGTCGTGCCCGACGCCATGCAGTTCTGTTTCGAGCTAGCGACCGAGGGCACCATCGCCGACGGCGCTCGCCTCGACCTGAACGTGCAACCCGGTTCGGCACGCTGCCGCACCTGCGGTGCGACATTCGAACTGCACGACTTGATCCTGTTATGCCCCTGCGGAAGCGCGGACGTCGAGGTGCTGGCCGGCCGGGACCTTCGAATCCTCTCGATGGAAGTGAGCTGAGCATGTGCGCAACGTGCGGATGCGGCGACGACACAACAACGATCACGGTGGCGGGCCATGCCCATCCACACTCACACGACCACGACCACCCGCACACCCGCACCGAGACGATCACGCTCGAACAGAAGGTGCTGGCGAAGAACGATCTGATCGCTGAGCAGAACCGGCAATGGCTTGCCGAGCGCGCCATCCTGGCCCTGAACATGACGAGTTCACCGGGCGCGGGGAAGACCACTCTTCTCGAACGCACCATCCGAGAACTCGAAGGCGATCGCCCGGTCGCCGTCATCGAGGGCGATCAGGAGACACTGCTCGACGCCGAGCGAATTCAGGCGGCGGGCGCCCGCGCGGTGCAGGTCAACACCGGCGCCGGCTGCCACCTCGACGCCGACATGGTTCACCGCGCACTTCACGCGTTGGATCCGGAACCGGAATCCCTGCTCTTCATCGAAAACGTCGGCAATCTGGTATGCCCGGCACTCTTCGATCTCGGTGAGCACAGCAAAGTTGTTGTGATCTCGGTGACGGAGGGTCAGGATAAGCCGCTCAAGTACCCGCATATGTTCGCCGCGGCCGGCCTCGTCCTGATCAACAAGATCGATCTCGTTCCCTACGTAAGTTTTAATCTTGAAGCGTGTTTGGGGTTTGCCCGATCCGTCAACCCCGGCGTCGAGATCCTGCCCGTCTCCGCGACAACCGGAGACGGACTAGACGCATGGTACGACTGGATCCGCACCAAGATCGCAATTCTGGCAAACTCCGCCTGATGTCCCTACGACCCGTTGACAAGACATTGCCTCGGGAGTAAACCCAGGACTGGCGCCTAAGAAAACGGCGCAAGCACATTCCTGCGATAGGGGTCGCCAGCCCCGGCCCCAGAAAGCTGTGACGCATGCCGAGCGAAGCAGCAGTCAAAGCGGAAGAGGCGTTGATCCACGTCCTTTGGATCAATGCGGGATTGAGTTGTGACGGAGATTCGGTGGCGTTGACTGCCGCCACCCAACCCAGCATCGAGGAGATCGCGCTTGGCGCACTTCCCGGGCTGCCAAAGATCGCCGTCCACTGGCCCCTTATCGATTTCGAGTGCGGCCCCAACGGGGGCGCTGACGATTTCTTGGAGTGGTTCTTCAAGGGCGAACGCGGCGAACTAGACCCGTTCGTCCTCGTCGTCGAGGGGTCCATTCCGAACGAGCAGCTCAAGGACGAAGGCTATTGGTGCGGGTTCGGCAACAACCCGGAGACCAACCAGCCGATGACGACCAGTGAATGGCTGGACCGGCTGGCGCCGAAGGCCACCGCGGTGGTCGCGATGGGAACCTGCGCCACATACGGCGGCATCCATGCCATGGCCGGCAACCCGACCGGCGCGATGGGTGTGCCCGACTATCTGGGATGGGACTGGAAGAGCAAGGCCGGCATCCCGATCGTCTGCGTGCCCGGGTGCCCCGCCCATCCAGACAACATGGCCGAGACGCTGACGTATCTGCTCTACATGGCAACCAACCAGGCGCCGATGATTCCGCTGGACGACGCGCTGCGGCCCAAGTGGCTGTTCGGCGCCACCGTGCATGAGGGTTGCGACCGGGCGGGCTACTACGAACAGGGCGACTTCGCTACCGAATACGGTTCTCCGAAATGTATTGTGAAGCTGGGCTGTTGGGGTCCGGTCGTCAAGTGCAACGTCCCGAAGCGGGGCTGGATCAACGGCATCGGTGGCTGCCCGAACGTCGGTGGCATCTGCATCGGATGCACGATGCCCGGCTTCCCGGATAAATTCATGCCTTTCATGGACGAACCCCCGGGCGGCAAGGTTTCCACGACGGCATCCGGACTGTACGGCTCGGTCATCCGCAACCTTCGCCAAGTCACAGGTCGCACGGTGGACAAAGAACCAAAGTGGCGGCATCCCGGCAAGAAGCTCGAGACCGGAGCGACCCGCACCTGGTAGGTGCGGGTCCTCTCCGGGTTTGCTGCACGCGCGTTTTCCATCGCCGAAAAGTCTTGCGGCGCTGCTCACTAGACGAAAGAGAACAGTTCGATGACAACGATCATCCCCGAGCCGTCACATGTGAAGCGGGATCCCGGCCAGCTGGTGGAGATGGCATGGGATCCCATCACTCGCATCGTCGGTAGCCTCGGCATCTACACGAAGATCGACTTCGAGAACAAGGAAGTCGTCGAGTGCCACAGCACCTCGTCGATCTTCCGCGGGTATTCGATCTTCATGAAGGGCAAGGACCCTCGCGACGCCCACTTCATCACCAGCCGCATCTGCGGCATCTGCGGTGACAACCACTGCACGTGTTCCTGCTACTGCCAGAACATGGCCTATGGCGTGAAGCCGCCGCATCTCGGTGAGTGGCTCATCAACCTCGGTGAGGCCGCGGAATACATGTTCGACCACAACATCTTCCAAGAGAATCTGGTCGGCGTGGACTACTGCGAGAAGATGGTGTCCGAGACCAATCCCAGCGTGCTGGCCAAGGCGGAGAACACCCAGGCGCCACACGCCGATATGCACGGCCACAAGACGATCGCCGACATCATGCGGGCGCTCAACCCCTTCACCGGCGAGTTCTACCGCGAGGCCTTACAGGTAAGCCGGTGGACACGAGAGATGTTCTGCCTCATGGAGGGCAGGCATGTACACCCGTCGACGCTTTACCCGGGCGGCATCGGCACCACCGCGACGGTTCAGCTGATGACGGACTACATGACCCGGCTGATGCGCTACGTCGAGTTCATGAAGAAGGTCGTGCCGATGCACGACGATCTCTTCGACTTCTTCTATGAAGCACTGCCCGGCTACGACCAGGTCGGTCTGCGCCGCACCCTGCTGGGCTGCTGGGGCTCCTTCCAGGATCCCGAGGTCTGCAACTTCGCCTACAAGGACATGGAGCGTTGGGGCGACGCCATGTTCGTCACACCCGGTGTGGTGATCGACGGCAAGCTGCACACCCATTCACTGGTGGACATCAACCTCGGCATCCGAATCCTGCTGGGCCACAGTTACTACGACGACTGGACCGACCAGGAGATGTTCGTCAAGACCGATCCGCTCGGCAATCCGGTCGATCGACGGCATCCGTGGAACCAGCACACCAACCCGCGCCCGCAGAAGCGCGACTTCGAGGGCAAGTACAGCTGGGTGATGGCGCCGCGGTGGTTCGACGGCACGGACCACTTGGCGCTGGACACCGGCGGCGGTCCGCTGGCCCGACTGTGGGCGACCGCGCTCGCGGGCCTGGTCGACATCGGCTACGTGAAGGCCACGGGCAGCAGCGTGCAGATCAACCTGCCGAAGACCGCGCTCAAGGGGCCGGTGTCGTTCGAATGGAAGGTTCCGCAGTACGGCAGCAACACCATTGAGCGCAACCGCGCCCGGACCTACTTCCAGGCCTATGCCGCGGCATGCGCGCTTCACTTCGCGGAGAAGGCGCTGGTGGAGATTCGCGCAGGCCGCACAAAGACTTGGGAGAAGTTCGAGGTGCCCGACGAGGGCATCGGCTGCGGCTTCACCGAAGCGGTACGCGGTGTGCTGTCGCATCACATGGTGATCCGCGACGGCAAGATCGCCAACTACCACCCGTATCCGCCGACACCGTGGAACGCCAACCCGCGGGACAGCTACGGCACACCGGGGCCGTACGAGGACGCGGTACAGGGCCAGCCGATCTTCGAGGAGAACGACAGAGAGCATTTCAAGGGCATCGACATCATGCGCACGGTGCGCAGTTTCGACCCGTGTCTGCCCTGCGGGGTGCACATGTACCTGGGCAAGGGGAAGACGCTGGATCTACTGCACTCCCCCACCCAATCAGTAACCGGGGAATAGGGTATGGCCCCGCCGACACTGCCAGGCCCGGACGAAACCCAGGACGACGCGCAGTGGCGCACGGCGGGCGAGCGCATACAAACCCTGCTCGACGCGTCGTCATCCGGCGGTGCCGTCGCGCGGGAGCGTGCTGAGCAACTCGTCCGTGAGGTGACCGACCTCTACGGAGCGGTGCTGATGCGGATGATGGACGTGGCGTTGGCCGCCGACCTGGGCCTCGCGGACCGGTTCGCGGCCGACGACCTCGTCGCCAGCCTGTTACTGGTGCACGGGCTGCATCCGTTCGACGTCGAGCGGCGGGTGTCCGACGCGCTCGACAGCGTGCGGCCGTACCTCGGGTCGCACGGCGGGGACGTGTCGCTGCTCGGGGTGGACGCCGGTGTAGTCCGCCTCCAGTTCCAGGGCAGCTGCAAGAGCTGTCCATCGTCGTCCGTCACATTGGAGCTGGCCGTCGAGGACGCGGTCCGTGCCGCCGCACCGGAGATCTCCTCGATCGAAGTCGTTGCGGCGGAGAAGGACACGAGCTCCGGGGTGATACCGGCCGAGTCACTGCTCGCGCACGTGCACGCCAACGGGCACAGGACCGCCTGGCAGCCGGTTCCGGAGCTCGCCCAACTGGCCGACGGCGAGGTCGGCGGCTTCCGCGTTGCGGGTGTCACAGCGCTGGTGTGCCGCGTGGGCGGAGGAATCTATGCGTACCGCGACCGATGCCCCAGCTGCCTCGGCACGTTGGCCGGCGCGCAACTGCGCGGCGCGGTTCTGCGGTGTCCCGGCTGCGGCGGAGGGTTCGACGCCGTCCACGCCGGTGCCGGAGTCGGTGGAGACAGCCATCTGGAGCCGCTGCCGATGCTGGTACGCGACGGTGTGTTGTCGATGGCCATTCCCGAGGAGGTGGCGTGATGGACGGCAACGGAAACGTCATCGACGTCCTCGCCCGCATCCGCGCCAGCCGCGGAGCCCCGCAGCCCGCGGGTGAACGCTGCGAGATGTGTTCGGAAGCGATCGCAGACGAGCACCAGCATGTGGTGAATCTCGAAGGCCGACAACTGATGTGTGTGTGCCGCGGTTGCTATCTGCTGTTCACCGACACTGAGGCCGAGCTGCGCTTCCGCGCCATCCCCGACCGCTACCTCGCGTTCCCGGATTTCGCGCTGGACCGACGCGCATGGGAGGCGCTGCAGATCCCTGTCGGGCTCGCATTCTTCTTCCACAACTCGACGCTCGGCCGTACGGTGGCGTTCTACCCCGGGCCTGCGGGCGCCACGGAATCCGAGCTGGATCTGCAGGCGTGGAACGACATCCGCACCGCTGACGGACGTGTGGACGCCATCGCCGCGGACACCGAGGCCCTGCTCGTGCGGATACCCGACGATGATGCAGCTTCTCCGCAGGCTTATTTGGTCCCCATCGATGCCTGCTACGAGTTCGTCGGCCGGTTGCGGATGATGTGGCGAGGCTTCGACGGCGGCCAAGATGTCCGCAACTACATCAACGAGTTCTTCGAAATGCTGGACGACCGCAGCCGGGTGGTGGATCGCGCGTGAGTGACATCACCTTCGCCGTCCTCGACGTCGCACCGGAGCCATACGCGGTGACGCCGATCCTGATGGCGCGGGTGGGCATCGCCTCGGTCGGCGAGGAACCCGTGCACGCAATCGCACTGCGTTGTCAGGTTCGCATCGAGCCTGCGCGGCGCCAGTACACGGACGACGAGGCCGCCGAGCTCATCGACTTGTTCGGGCCACGGGAGCGCTGGACCGCGACTCAACACTCATTCCTGTGGCAGCATGCGACCGCGATGGTGCCGGGATTCACCGGCACCACCCAGGTTCACCTGCCCCTCGAGTGCACGTATGACTTCGAGGTGGCGGTCGCGAAGTACCTGCACGCACTGCGCGACGGCACCATCCCCCTCCAGTTTCTGTTCAGCGGAACGGTTTTCAGTCGTGGGGCTAGCGGCTTCACCGTCCAACAGGTGCCGTGGGACCGCGAGGAGCGCTTCGACATGCCGGTGTCCGTCTGGCGTGATCTGATCCAACAACACTTCCCGAACACCGGCTGGGTGCGGCTGGACCGCGACACCATCGACGCGCTGGCCGTGTACCGCTCCTCACGCGGCCTACTTGGGTTCGACGAAGCGATCACCTCGCTGCTGGCGGAGAACACTGCGACGCGGGAGATCTCATGACCACCGGGTGGGACCATGCACGCGCCGTCGCCGACGCTGTGCTGTACGAGGGCTACCTGCTCTACCCGTACCGCGCCAACTCGCGAAAGAACCAGTCGCGCTGGCAGTTCGGAGTGCTGGGGCCGCAGGGCGCAGCGGACACCGGCATCGGTGAGGATGACACACTGTCCGCGCAGGTGCTGGTGCGGTCGAATGCCGTCCCTTCACTCTCGGGCGTGGCGCGGTTCCTGCAGTTGCAGCACCGAACGGCCGAGCGCGACGTCGGCGGCGGCCGCTTCGAGCAGGTCGACGAACTTTCAACGGAGTCGACCAGGTGGCTCAGCTGGGATGAGGCGGTCGAACGCGAGATCACGATAGACCGGTTCGCCGTCACGCGTCTGCCTCGCACGCTTGATATCTCGGTGCCCGGTGGCAGTGACACTGAGATGCTCGATGGCGGGCGACTGGTGCGCACGCGTCGTGCGTTGCACGGTCAACTCGACATCTTCGCGGATCGGGACGGCGACCTCATGCGACTCTCGTTCGAGGTGCGCAACACCGCTCCACCTGCCGCCGACAAAGACGAGGCGATCGCTACCTCGCTGATCGGCACGCATCTGCTCATCGAAGTCTCCGACGGAGAGTTCGTATCGCTGCTGGAACCGCCGGATCCCGCCGCCGCGGCGGTGGCGCGCTGCAGGCAGCACCGCTGCTTCCCCGTCCTTGCGGGGCCTCCCGGCGATCTGAACCTGGTACTGGTGTCGCCGATCATCCTGTACGACCATCCCGAGATCGCGGAACAGAGCAAGGGCGCGCTGTACGACTCCACCGAGATCGACGAGATCCTCACGCTGCGGATCATGACGATGACCGACGAGGAAAAGGCACAGGCACGCGCCACCGATCCGCTGGCGGCCCAGATCATCGACCGCTGCGACTCCATGTCGCCAGAGGCCATGCTGGATCTGCACGGCGTACTCCGCAATCCGCACGCGTCCGCCAAGGACGCAGGCCTGATTCCGGAGGTCCCCGCAGACGTGGACTGGTGGGATCCCCTGGCGGACAACGCGGTACGCCCTGAACTCGACGCGATCCTCGTCAACGGCACCCGGGTGACCCGGGGTAGCCGTGTCCGGCTGCGGCCGTCGCGCAGGGCCGATGCGCAGGACCTCTTCTACGCCGACAAGATCGCGCGCGTCACCTCGGTGCACGAGGACGTCGATGGCGACCAGCACGTCGGCGTCGTGCTCGAGGATGATCCGGCGGCCGACCTGCACGACTGGTACGGCCGCTACCTGTACTTCGCGCCTGATGAAGTTGAACCACTCACCGAAAGGAGTTCGAAATGGAAGTAGTGGGATGGACGGCCGTGGCCGTCATAGCGGTCGTCGTTGCCGCAGGAGTAGTCGTTGGTCTCGTCAACCTTCCGGACGCGCGCCGGTACATGAAGATGCGCCGGATGTAACGGTGAGCGAGGTGGGATCACGTCTCGAATTCTGGTAGCTGGGATCGGCAACATCTTCCTCGGCGACGACGGTTTCGGTCCCGAGGTGATGCGTCATGTCCCGCATCGACTCGCCGGTCCGCGAGTCGAGTTGGTGGACTACGGCATCAGGGGCATGCACCTGGCCTATGACCTGCTCGACGGGTGTGAAGCACTCGTCCTCGTCGACACCATCCCCAGCCGCGGAGCACCCGGCACCATTCACGTCTTCGAGGCCGACCATGAAAGTCTCACCGCCACAGCAGGTCTCGACGCACACGCAATGGATCCCGGTGCGGTGTTCGCGAGCCTGAAGGCGCTCGGCGGCACGCCGCCGTACACCGTGGTGATCGGCTGCGAGGCCGAGAACGTCGACGAGGGCATCGGCCTGTCCGACGAGGTGGCCGCCGCGGTCCCAGAAGCGGTGCAGGCGCTCGAGGACGTCATATCGCGGCTGCTCGAACCCGTCAAGGAGAGCTGACCATGTGTCTGGGTATCCCGGGACAAGTCATCGGCATGCTGGAGGGCTACGGCGACCAGCTCGCACTCGTCGACGTCGCGGGTGAGCACCGGAAGGTGAACGTGGGGATGCTTCCCGAGGAGACCTTCGCACCCGGCGACTGGGTCATCATCCACATGGGTTTCGTCGTCGAGAAGACCGACAAAGCCGGCGCCGACGCGGCCATGGAAGGCCTCGAACTGATGGGCAGAGGCCGCGACATCGAGACGTCGCCATGACGACCCGGCGCCGGTTGCGTGCCTGCGTATATGGGGTGGTCCAGGGCGTGGGCTTCCGCCCGTTCGTCTACACCACCGCTGCCGCCCTCGGATTGTCTGGGTCGGTACGCAATGACACCTCCGGCGCCGTCGTCGAGGTCGAGGGTGATCCTGCCGCAGTCGACCGCTTCCTCGCGCGGATGCGTGACCGCCCGCCGCCGTTGGCGGTCATCGAATCGATTGAGACACAGGATATCCCACCGGTCGGTGGCACCGGCTTCGCCATCGCCGACACATCCCGGTCCGACGGCGGCCGCACGCTCGCCTCCCCCGACGTCGCCATGTGCGCAGACTGCGCGGCCGAACAACGCGACCCATCCAACAGGCGCTACCGCCACGCGTTCGTCAACTGCACCAACTGCGGCCCGCGCTTCACGATCATCGCCGGCCTACCCTACGACCGCGCGTCCACCACGATGGCGTCGTTCACAATGTGCGCCGAGTGCGCGCGCGAATATGCCGACCCCGCCGATCGGCGCTTTCACGCCCAACCGGTGTGCTGCCCGAACTGCGGGCCGACGCTGCACTACCGCGACGGCGACGGTGGCCTCACTGACGGCGAGACCGCGCTCACCCGTGCCCGGCGGCTGCTTCGCGACGGCGGCATCCTCGCAGTGAAGGGGATCGGCGGATACCACTTGGCCTGTGACGCCGACAACGAAGAGGCGGTCGCCGAGTTGCGACGGCGAAAGCGGCGCGGCGACAAGCCGTTTGCCGTCATGGTGCCCGACCTGCCAACGGCGTGCGCGATCGCCGACGTCGACGACCCATCTGCTCGGCTGCTATCCGGCCCGCAGCGACCGATCGTGTTGGTGCCCCGCCGTCGCGATGCGCGGATCGCCGAGGCAGTGGCGCCGCACAACCCCGACCTCGGTGTGATGCTGGCGTACACACCTCTGCACGTACTGCTGCTCGGGCTGTCCGGCGATACCGCAGGACCGACCGTGCTGGTGATGACATCCGGCAATCTCGGCGGCGAGCCGATCTGCTTCACCGACGACGATGCGCTCGAACGGCTTTCGCACCTGGCCGACGGCTGGCTGATGCACGATCGGGCGATTCTGGTGCCGTGCGACGATTCCGTCGTCCGAATCGTGGCTGTCGGCAGTGCCGACAGGATCGACAATGTTGAGTTGCCGATCCGGCGATCGCGGGGTTATGCCCCGCTGCCCATCGCGTTGCCGGTGTCTGTACCACCCGCCATGGCGGTCGGGGCGGACCTGAAGAACACGATGGCGGTCGCGGACGGCAAATACGCCTGGCTGAGCCAGCACATCGGCGACATGGACGACCTCGCGACGCTGTCCGCCTTCGACGCCGCACAGCGGCACCTGCAGGAACTGACCGCCGTCGATCCTGAAGTGCTTGTGGCCGACGCGCATCCGCTGTACCGGTCTACGGCCTGGGCACGTCGCAACGCAGGCGGCCGCCCGGTTCGCACCGTGCAGCACCACCACGCACACATCGCGGCGGTGATGGCGGAACACGGACTGGACGGATCGCAGCAGGTGCTCGGCTTCGCCTTCGACGGGACCGGCTACGGGTCCGACTCCGCCGTCTGGGGTGGCGAGTTGCTGCTCGCCAACTACAAGGGGTACCAACGACTCGCACAACTCGCCTACGTGCCACTTGCGGGCGGCGACATCACTGTGCTGCGCCCCTACCGGATGGCGCTGGCCCATCTATGGGCGGCGGGAATCGACTGGGAGACGGATCTGCCGCCGGTCGCTGCCTGCCCTCCCGACGAGCAACGCGTGTTGCGTCATCAACTCGAGTCAGGCCTCGGCTGCGTGCCGACCTCCAGCATGGGCAGGCTGTTCGACGCGGTGTCGGCCCTGATCGGCGTTCGGCAGGTGGTGGCCTACGAGGCGCAGGCGGCCATCGAGTTGGAGGGTCTGGCGCGTGAAGCGGACTGTGGCGCAGCGTCTTACGTCTTCGGCATCGCCGGTGACGGGCTGCCAACGATCATCGACCCTCGGCCGCTGCTCAACGCGGTCATCGACGATATCCGGGGCGATGTGCCCGCCGGCGTGATCGGCGCGCGGTTCCACCATGCGGTAGCCGACCTCATTGTTGGCCTCGCGATCGCCAAGCGCGAGGGAACCCGCACGATAGCCCTGTCCGGCGGAGTCTTCCAGAACGCCCTGCTGCTACGACTCGCAATGGCTGCACTACGGGACAACGGTTTTGAGGTGCTCACGCACCGGCACGTGCCGCCGAACGACGGCGGCATCGCGCTCGGTCAGCTCCTCGTCGGGAATTCGGCATAGGAAGGAGAACTCCGATGTGCTTGGCAGTACCGGGGAGAATCATCAGCATCGAGGACCGCGACGGCACGCTGATGTCTGTGGTGGACTTCGGCGGCATCAAGAAAGACGTTTGTCTTCAGTACATTCCTGACGCCGAGGTCGGTCAGTACGTCGTGGTCCATGTGGGCTTCGCAATCCAACGGCTCGACGAGGAATCGGCGAAACGTAGTCTGGCCGAGTTCGAGCACCTCGGGGTGCTCAAGGAGGAGTTCGCCGACGGGTTCGAGCTCGCCGCAAAGCAGGCAGGCGTTGCAAACCCCAACGGCTCGATGCAATCCAACGGAAGTTCTGAGGTGAAGTCATGAAGTATCTCGACGAATTCAGCGACCCCGAGCTGGCCCGCAAGCTCATCGACGAGATCAAGGCCACGACCAGCCAGCGCTGGTCGATCATGGAGGTGTGTGGCGGCCAGACACACTCGATCATCCGGCATGGCATCGACCAGCTGCTGCCAGACACCATCGAAATGATCCACGGACCCGGATGTCCCGTCTGCGTGACTCCGCTGGAGATCATCGACAAGGCGCTGGAGATCGCATCTCGTCCCGACGTGATCTTCTGTTCGTTCGGCGACATGCTGCGCGTACCCGGCAGCGAGAAGGACCTGTTCCAGGTCAAGAGCGAGGGCGGCGATGTGCGCGTGGTTTATTCACCGCTGGACGCCCTGACGGTCGCGCGCGAGAACCCCGACAAGCAGGTGGTGTTCTTCGGAATCGGCTTCGAGACCACCGCACCAGCCAACGCGATGACCGTCTACCAGGCCAAACGCCTTGGCATCAAGAACTTCTCGCTGTTGGTGTCACACGTCCTGGTACCGCCCGCGATCTCGGCGATCATGGAGTCGCCGACGTGCCGGGTGCAAGCGTTCCTGGCTGCCGGGCACGTATGCACTGTGATGGGCACCGACGAGTATCCCCCGCTGTGCGACAAGTACGGGATACCGATCGTCGTCACCGGCTTCGAACCACTCGACATTCTCGAGGGGATCCGGCGGACGGTGCTGCAACTCGAGTCGGGACGCCACGAATTGGAGAACGCTTATCCACGCGCGGTTCGGGATTCGGGCAACCCCGCAGCCAAGGCCATGCTCCTCGATGTCTTCGAGGTCACCGACCGAGCATGGCGCGGCATCGGCATGATTCCCAGCAGCGGCTGGCGCCTCTCGCATGCTTATCGCGAGTACGACGCCGAGCACAGGTTCGCGGTCACCGACATCCACACCGAGGAATCCGCGGTCTGCCGCTCCGGTGAGGTGTTGCAAGGGCTGATCAAACCGCACGAATGCGAGGCATTCGGAACACTGTGCACTCCGCGTAATCCGCTTGGGGCGACGATGGTTTCGTCCGAAGGGGCGTGTGCGGCCTATTACCTGTACCGCCGGCTAGAGGTTTCGCATGCCTGATGAACCCACCACCATCGATATGGAGGCGTGGGTCTGCCCGGCGCCACTGCGTGACTCGCCCAACATCGTGATGGGTCACGGCGGTGGCGGTGCCATGTCTGGCGAGCTGATCGAGCACCTGTTCCTGCCTGCATTCGGGCCTGCGGCCGACGCAGGCATGGGCGACTCGGCCGTCGTCGACATCGGTGGTACCCGGGTTGCGTTCTCGACGGACTCTTTCGTCGTCAAACCGATGGTGTTTCCCGGCGGCACAATCGGGGACCTCGCGGTCAACGGCACTGTCAATGATCTCGCGATGGCGGGCGCTCAGCCTGCCGTGCTGTCGACGGCGTTCATCCTCGAAGAAGGCACTCCCCTCGGCGAATTGGCACGTGTCGCGCAGGCGCTCGGCACCGCGGCGCTGGCGGCGGGCGTGAAGCTCGTCACCGGCGATACCAAGGTTGTCGATTCGGGTCACGGCGACGGGGTCTACATAAACACCGCCGGCATCGGCGTGGTCGACGAACGCGCCGACATTCGTCCCCAGCGTGCCTGCGACGGTGACGTCGTGATCGTGAGTGGCGACATCGGCGTGCACGGGGTGGCGGTGATGAGTTGCCGGGAGGGGCTCGAATTCGCCACTACGGTCGCGAGTGACACCGCTCCCCTGCACGGCCTGGTCGCGGCGATGATCGAGACCGGCGCCGACATTCACGCGCTGCGCGACCCGACTCGAGGTGGCATGGCAGCCACACTCAACGAGATCGCGAAGGCCGCGCACGTCGGCGTCTCCCTGGATGAACGGGCGCTGCCGATCCCGGCCGAGGTCCGCGATGCCTGCGGGTTACTCGGCCTCGATCCGCTGTACGTGGCCAACGAGGGCAAGCTCGTCGCGTTCGTGCCTGCCGCGGACGCCGATCGGGTGCTCGCAGCGATGCAGGCACACCCACTGGGCGCCCGCGCCGCGGTGATCGGCGGTTGCGTCGCCGAACATCCGGGGATGGTCGTGGCGAAGACAGCGCTCGGCGGTACCAGGGTGGTCGACCTGCCGATCGGCGAACAGCTACCGCGGATCTGCTGAATGACCGGCCACACCCTGTTCGCCAGCTTCGCGTACCCACCAAACGAACTGGGCTATTGCGGACCCGCGGATGCCGGGCACACCGAACTCGGCTCACATGCACGGGAGTTCGACGGCGCGTGGCCGTACCTGCAGGCCATCGCCGATGCGGCGGGAGAGGCGGATCCGCTTGACGAGGACGTCGTGCGCAATTATTGGGTCGGTGGTCCGCTATTGGACAAAGTAGACTCGGTCGAGTTACTCAGCCGGCTTCGCAAGTCGTTCACAGGTCAGGTCACCGGATTACTCGACGGCCTCGGCGACTCCGCGCATCCGTTGGCGCACCACAGCTTTCACGTCTTCGTCGTGTATCCGTGGGTTCGATTTCTCGACCGTGATCCGACCACTCCCGTCAAGGTGATGCAGGATTGCCGGATCCGTTGGGGCACAGTTGAATCAGTGGACACCGAACACGCGACGATCGTCTCGCAGCGGCTCATGTTCGACGGCGGTGTGCTGACGCTTGGCGATCCGCTCGCCGAGACGGTCCGCTGGAGCAAGGACGGCACATCGTTGGCCCCGCCGCCCGCGGTGGGTGAGACGGTCGCCGCACACTGGGACTGGATCTGCGGACCACTGGCCGACGCCGACTGTGCCGCATTGGCCGCGGCGACGCAGGCCACACTCGACCTGGTGAACACGACGCGATTTGTGGAGTCGCAACCGCGCTGAGCGCCGTTCAGACTCCACAAATCACCATTGGTCACGCGGGACGTCGAAGTCCGCGCACAACGCGCGCCAGACGTCGCGCGGATCGATGCCGTCCTCGATGGCCTGAGCAGCGGTTCGACCGCCGAACGCCGTCAGCACGTGGTCAACGAGCATGGACGCGCCGCGCACCGGCCCGAACTGGCCCTCGACGAGTTCTTGGAATTCCGTCAACCGCACGCGAGCCAACCTACGCCGATGAGGCGAGTGCTTCATGGCACACCCGTACCGGATCGTCGACCTCCGCGATGCCGGCGCCTGCCCGTCGAGCCGCCTGTTGATACCGCGGCTCCGACAACACCTCGCCGACGGCGGTCGCCAGCGCCTCCGTGGTCAGCGGCCGGACGAGTTGTGCACTGCCTTGACGCACAAGGCGATTCGCGATCTCCCACTGATCGCCGCCCCCGGGCACGACCACCATCGGAACGCCGGCCAGCAGTGCCTTGGACACCAGGCCGTGCCCGCCGCCGCAGATCACCAGATCGGCGTGCCGCAGCAGCTCGTCCTGACGGCCGAGGCCGACCACGGCCCACGGCGGGACCACCACATCTGATCCACCCAGCCGAGACACCACCACACGTGCCCCGTCGGGCAGCGTCTCGCCCGGTCGCAGCGCTTCCAGCGCCACCTCGGTCAGGCCCAGTGCACCGGTCGTCGCGGTCGATGGCGCGACGACAACCACCGGGCCTGAGCCGGGCGGTATCTCGAGCACCGCTTCGGTCGGTTCAAAGTGCAGGGGGCCCACCACCACGGCCTCTTCCGGCCAGTCGGGCCGCGGCACCTCCAGGGCGGGCAGGGTGGCGACGAGACGCCGCAGCGGTCCGGGATCGACCGCAGGTAAACCGATTTCGACTCTGACCGCCGACCGCTGACGAAGACCCTGGCGCCATGACCGCGCGGTCAGCGCCCGCATCACGGAATCACGCAGGCGGCCGCGGACCCCGACGCCGGGGGCTAACCCGCTGCCCAGTGGCGGCAGGCCCTTCGACGGCCGGTACAGCGGCGACGGGTTCAGCTCGATCCACGGCAGGCCGACCAGCTCTGCGGCCAGCCCTCCGCAGGCGGTGATCACGTCGGACACCACCACGTCCGGCGCCAAGTCGCGCACCCGCGGAACGTTCTGCACCGCCATCCGTGCGGCTCGCTGGTGAATCTTCGCGCCGGCGTCGGTGTCATCGTCAGCCGCGGTGGGGTCGAGTCCTTCGAGCTCGACGGCATCCACCCCTACCCCACGCGCCGCGTTCAGCCATTCGGTGCCCGTGAGCAGGGTCGGGGTATCCCCGGCGGCCAGGAACCGGCGGCACAGCGCAAGGGCCGGAAAGGCGTGCCCGGGATCCGGTCCGGCAACCACAGCGACACGCACGCGCCTACCCTGCCACAGTGACGACTACGCTGGCAGCCATGACCGACCAGGCTTCCCGAGTGACGTCGGACGTTGACAACACCCGCACCGTCGAGACCTTTCTCTACGCCCTTCAGGACGAAGACTTCGACACGGTCGACTCCACGTTCGCGGACACCATCGTGTGGCAGAACGTCGGGTGGCTCACACTGCATGGCCGTGCGCGGATCGTGAAGATCCTTCGCAGAGGACAAGGCCGGGTCGGGTTCGAGGTGAAGATCCACCGCATGGCCGCGGACGGCGACACCGTGCTGACCGAGCGCACCGACGCGATTGTGATCGGCCCGCTGCGCTTGGTTCTGGGTGTGCGGGGTGTTCGAAGTGCACGCGGGGCGAATCACGTTGTGGCGTGACTACTTCGACTTGTTGGACATCGCCAAGGGCACCCTGAGAGGGCTTGCCGGTACCGTGTTTCGGTCCTTGAGACCGACGCTGTAGTGACCGCCGGAACACCACGTACCAAGCCGAACCTGTTGCAGTACATCGGCTACTGCTACCTGGGCGTTGGCTGGGGCAACCTGTGACGGTACGTAAACGCCTTGGCTGGTTACAGCGTTGACACTGTTGACTGCTGGAAGTTCCCAAAAATTCTGCTGCGGACTCGGCGGTCACCGAATGAGTTCGACCGTTTTCCACGCAGTTGGCGCGCCCCTCCCTACGGATCCGCTCGCGCTTGTCAGGGCGCAGACAATGTGCGAGATGATGTGCGACGCGGGTGAGGCTTCTCTCGAGGTCGCAGCCCGGGTGCCCGGCGCCGACCAGCCGCTGGGTGGCTGGTCGGATTGGGCGGCCTGGGTGCTCAGTAACAGTCCCGGGTCCGCTGCACACGTCTCGCAGCGGCCACTGTGGTACCCGCGACTTCATACCTTCTTACCCGCATCCACGCACACTTCACTCGATGTTCGGAGTGGAACCGGGTCGACAGATCGAGGCTCTACGCTGCCATCATGACCGAGATTGCGATCGTGCGGGTCGGGCTTGATCGATTAGAACAGTTGGTCGAGTTCTGGAAGCTTCTGCACCGCCACCAGGCATCGGTCGCAGTGGTCGTGCCTGGTCTGGATGTGCTCTCCGAGTCGGCGAGTGCCGAGATCGTCCGGGAGATGTATCGCCAGTGGCTTACCAGCGCCGACCCGTTTGCGTTCATTGCCGAGGACGCGGGTCGACCCGTCGGCTTTGTAGTCGGATTTTATGATGAGCCGCACTTCATGTGGGCGACTGGGCGGGTCGGCCATATCGACAGCTTCTACGTCCTGCCAGAGATGCGCGGTAGGGCTGTCGGACGACTGTTGATGGACGCGGCGTATTCGGAGATGCGTCGAGCCGGGGCGTCGACGGTCGCGCTGGAAATGGTCGCCGGCAATGAGGTAGCGAGAGCGTTCTACGAGCGAGATGGCTTCACGACCACTTTCGTTCAGATGCACCGGCAACTTGACGTCGAGAGCGAGCAGTCGACGACGTAGCGCTCGCCTTCTCGGTGGCGACGATGGTGCAGCCGCTGTAATTGAGCTTGGCATGTGCCGGGCGGGCGCCGGGGGAACGCCGGCGACGCTTCCGCGTGCCCCGCGGCCGCAC
>Ga0105245_10001207_pt1 | contig 23376 bp, 19 predicted proteins | sample KBSM54metaG_FD_81523 | JGI IMG/M metagenome (GOLD analysis project Ga0105245, IMG submission 81523) | Miscanthus rhizosphere microbial communities from Kellogg Biological Station, Michigan, USA - KBS M5-4 metaG | ecosystem: Host-associated > Plants > Roots > Rhizosphere > Soil | place...
CGGCGATTGCTCTCCAATCCCGCATGAACGAACAACCAATGACACTGCGTGATACCGCGAAAGGCATTGCCGTTCGCGCGGGCGTTCTCGGCGTTGCAGGCGTGGTGATGAGTGGGATCGTCGTGAGCGGCGCGATGCGCCTCGGAAGCACGCTCGTGCGTGCGCTCGTCGGCCTCTTCCTTCTCGCCGTGACCGGCGGCCTCGTCACCTACGAAGCGAAGAAGGTTCAGCGGCGCATGGCCGAAGCGCTGTAGATCAGAACAACCACGCGCAGACGGCGACCGCGACGATGGCCGCGACGAGGTCGCCGACTAGCGCGGACGGGATGGCGTGGCGCGTGCGCTTGACGCCGATCGCGCCGAAGTAGACGGCGAGCACGTAGAACGTCGTCTCGCTCGAGCCGTACATCGTCGACGCCATGCGCGCGATCAGCGAGTCGGGACCGTAGCGTTTGGCGATGTCGGTTGCGAACGCGAGCGAGCCGCTGCCCGAGAGCGTCTTCAAAATCGCGAACGGGAAAAGCTCCGCGGGAAAACCGGTGGCGTTCATCAGCGGACGCAATGCGTTCGTGAGCAGATCCATCGCGCCGGAGCCGCGGAACATCCCGATCGCGACGAGGATGCCGACGAGAAACGGGATGATGCGCACCGCGACGTTGAAGCCTTCCTTCGCTCCTTCGATGAAGACGTCGTAGACCTTTACCTTGCGGATCATGCCGACGAGCGGAATGCTGACGAGCAAGACGGGGATTGCCCAGAGGGAAACGGCTTCGATGGCTGACCGAATCATTCGGCACCACCGGTCCCGTGGAGGACAGGCGCCTCGCCTGTCTGGACAGGCGGGGGCGCCTGTCCTCGATCGGATGCCGGGAAAAACCGCTGCAAAATCTTCGACGTCGTCACCGCCGCCGTTGCGCCGCACACCGTCGCGATGATCGTCGTCGGAATGATCGCGGTCGGATTCTTCGAACCGGCCGACGCGAGCACCGCAATCATCGTCGCGGGGATGAACTGAATGCCCGCGGTGTTGAGCGCCATGAACGTCACCATCGCATTCGTCGCGGTTTCTTTCTGATCGTTGAGCGTCTGCAGTTCTTCCATCGCCTTGATGCCGAGCGGCGTCGCGGCGTTGGAGAGACCGAGCATGTTCGCGGCGACGTTCATGATCATCGCGCCGATCGCGGGATGCTCGGGCGGGACCTCGGGGAACAGCAAACGGCTGATCGGACGCAGCGCTTTGCCGAGGAGCGCGATCAGGCCGGCGGCTTCGGCGATGCGCATGATGCCGAGCCACAGCGTCATGATTCCGATGAGGCCGAGGGAGATCTCGACGGCGGTCTTCGCGGAGTCGATGGCGTTCTTCGTCACGGCCGCGGCGGTGCCGTTGAACGCCGCCACGACGAATGCGATCGCCATGAGCGCGAACCAGATGTAGTTCAGCATTCGACGATTGTAGCCACCACGAGCGTGATGTCGTCGCGCTGCTTCTCGCCACCGCGGAAGCGATCAACGTCGTTCACGATCGCGTCGCGAAGCTGCGTCGCGGTTGCGCCTTGCGATTGCGACACGATCGAGACGATGCGCTCGATGCCGTAGCTCTCGCCGCTCGCGTTCGTCGATTCGTAGATGCCGTCCGTGTGAAGGACGAAGATGTCGCCCGCTTTCATCGGGATCTCGCGCAGTGCGACGTCGAAGTTGAGACGCACACCGAGCGGCGGCGCGTAAAGCTCGAGCGGTTCGGCCACGCCGTTGCGGCGGATGATCACCGGCGGATGTCCCGCGCTGGAGATCGTCGCACTCTTTTTCTCGTGATCGAGCAGAACGACGGCGCAGGTGACGAGCGTGCGCCGACGGCTCGTTTCCGCGACGAGATCGTGCAATTGACGCAGAACGCGCGCGGGATCGGTGAGCGAATCGCGCAGCAGCGTGAATCCGCTCCGCAACGTCGCGAGGACGATTCCCGCTGCGAGGCCGTGGCCGGCGACGTCGCCGGAGACGATCGCGAGACGATCGCCGACGACGAAGTAGTCGTAGTAGTCGCCGCCGACTTCGGTCGCGGGAATGGAGACGCCGGCGACGTCGATCCAATCGAGCGCCGGCGGCGCTTCCGGCAACATGCTGAGCTGAATCTCGCGCGCGTACTGAAGCTCGTCGCGCATGCGCACGACTTCACTCGCGTGAATCTTCCGCTCGCGCCACACATTCAGAATCGCGCGACGCATCCGGCGCGATGCCATGAGATTGAACGCGAGAGGCAGCGCGTTCATGAAAATTGCCGCCGCGCACATCGGCGCGTTTTCTTTCGGAAGCATCAGCGCGTTGATGAACGAGATCGCGGCGAGCGATCCATGGAGCAGCGTCAGTTCGACCGAGGCCATGCGAAACCCGGTCATGAACCACGGGAACAGCGAAGTCAGCATGATGGCGTTGTCGACGCTGCGCGGTGCGCCGATGAAGCCGAGCAGCGACATCAAGGCCATCGTGGCGATGATCACCGCCGTCAGATGGCGCTTCAGGAACCCGCCCAGTCCCATTTCTTTCCCCAGACTGCGCAGCAGCGTGATGTTGATCGCGAGGCCGATGACCTTCTCGAGCGCGCGGAAGTTCTGACCGTGCGACAGCCGGAAGATCAGCAGGATCGCTTCGGAAGCGATGAGCAGCATGAGCATGACGCGGAACCAGCCGAGGTTCCTCGCGTCGAAGCCCATGCGAACTGCGCGATCGTCGGAAGTTGCGACGATCTCTTCGGCCGATAGCTCCATGAGACGATTATCGATGATGACTCTACGTCGTTTCATCGTCGTTGTTTCGATGTTCGTGTGTGCGTGCAAACGACCGGAAGCGCCGGCGCCGCAGCCGTCGATCCTTCTCGTGACGCTCGACACGACGCGCGCCGACGCCATCGGACCCGACGCGAAAGGCGTAAACACGCCGTCGTACAACGCGCTCGCAGCGCGCGGATCGCGCTTTCGCTGGGCGTACACGCCTGTGCCGCAGACGCTGCCAGCGCACACGTCGATGCTCACGGGCCTCTACCCGGCCGGCCACGGCGTGCACGAGAACTCGCGTCACGTTCCCGAAGATCGCGCGTTGATCAGCGAGCGATTGCGCGCGGTTGGCTATCGCACCGCGGCGTTCGTCTCGTCGTTCGCGGTGGCGCGTCAATTCGGACTCGCGCGCGGATTCGATGAATACGACGACGACTTCGGCGCCGATCGCGTCGAGCGTACGGCGGGCGAGACGACCGATCGCGCCATCGCGTTTCTCGATCAGCCGTCATCGGCGCCGCTCTTTCTCTGGGTGCATTACTACGATCCGCATTGGCCGTATACGCCGCCGGAACCGTTTCGTACGCAATACGCGGCGCAGCCGTACTACGGCGAAGTCGCATACATGGACCAGCAGCTCGGCCGGCTCGTCGATGCGTTTCAGAAGAAAGCCTCGGGCGACAAAGCGATTGTTATCGTGGGCGATCACGGTGAAGGACTCGGCGAGCACGGCGAGGAGCAGCACGGCAATCTGCTTTATCAGGCGACCGTGCACGTGCCGATGATCGTGATCGGTCCGGGAGTCGCGACCGCATCGAACGACACTCCTTTCAGCACGCGCCACGTCTTCGATCTGATCCTCGGCTTCGCGCATGTGGGCCAGACATTCCTGTCTGGCCGGCCAGACAAGAATGTCTGGCCCACAGAAGTCGTCGCCGGCGAAGCGATGCAGCCGTTCCTCGAGTACGGATGGCAGCCGCAGGTGATGGCCGTTCAGTCGCGCTACAAAACGATTCTCGCGGGATCGACCGAGGTCTACGACGTCGTCAACGATCCCGGCGAGACGCGCAACCTCGCGGCGACGGCGAGTCTCTCGCGCGAAGTGCGCGCGACGCTTCGCGACTATCCGTTGCCCACCTCGCAGCCACCCAACCTCGGCAACGACGAAGAGCGCAAGAAGCTCGCGAGCCTCGGCTACGTCGCGTCGGACGTCAAGCCGCTCGTCCGCAAAGACGCGCCGCGTCCCGCGGACATGGCGTCGCTCTTTCCGATCATCGATCAGGCGTCGATTCTCTTCGTACAGGAGCGTTACACGGAATCGATTCCGCTGCTCGAAGAGGTGGCGAAACGCGATCCGCACAATCTCGACGCCGTGCTCAAGCTCGCGAGCGCGCATTCGGCGCTCGGCCACGACCAGCAGGCGCGCGACGCGTTCAAGACTGCGCAGGCGATCGCGCCCGATTCAGATGATGTCCGTTTGTACACGGCGCTGCACGACGCACGCGGCGAAGGTCGGGAACGCGCGGCGGCGGTGCTCGAGCAGTTTCCCGATCGTATGCCGGCGCTGCAGGCGCTGGCGTCGATCCGCGAGCAACAACATCGATGGGATGACGCGCTCGCGCTTTTGCAGAAGATCGATTCGCTCGGCGGCGCGTCGCCCCGCGAGGTCGAGCACATCGGCGAACTGGCGATGCAAGTTGGACAGACTCCGGCGGCCATCGCGGCATTCGAGCGCGCGCGCAAAGCGGAAGGCGCCGCGTTTCATCACGATCTCGAGCTCGGCGTGCTCTATCTCGCGTCGCACGACTACGAGCACGCGCGCCAAGCGCTCGATCGCGTGCCGGCATCTCATCCCGACTACGCGATGGCGCTCTTCAAGCGCGCGCAGGTGAGCGTGTTGCTGCACGAGCCGGATGCGGCGTCGCGCATCGCCACGGCGAAGGCGCACGCGAACGCGATGACGCGGGAGCTGATTGCGCGGGAGAGATTGTTTCAGCAGTGAGTGTGAGGCAGACACGAATGTCTGCCCCACACTGCTGAACGATTAGAAGGAAATCTTGGCGGTGAGCTGGTAGCGGCGCGGGTCGTACGAGCTCTTCGCGAACGGGGCGCTCTTCAGATACGCGAGCGAGCCGCTGAGACCCGTCGTGAAGTAGCCCGCCGGACACGGAGCCTTCGTGGCCGGATCGACGGTCGTCGGCGTGCAGGTGCCGAGCGAGCCGACGCGCGTCTCGTAGTTGTAGCCGGTCTGCTTGTTGTACACGTTGTACACGTCGCCGATGAGCTGCAGGTTGAACGAGTGGATCAGCGGAATGACCTGCGTGTACTTGAGATCGAGCTGGTGATGCGGCGGCGACTTGCGACGGCCCGCGGGTTCCGCGTAGCGGTTCGTGTCGCTCGTGCTCGTCGTGAGGGCCGCGTACGGAAGGAAGCTCTCGAGCTGATAGGGCTGGCCTGACTGGTAGACCCAGAACGCGCCGACCGTGGCCTTCCACGCCAGCGTCTGCGTACCGATCAGTTTGACGATGTTGCGGCGGTCGCCGCGCAGATCGCCGTACTTGTAGTTCCACAGCTGGCGTCCCGCGCCGTCGCCGATGTTCGACGATCCGATGAAGATCGCGGCGTCGTTGGCCGTGTTGAACGACGAGTTGTCCTGATCGAAGTTGCCGTAGTAGTGGCTCCACGTGTACGAGCCGCGAAGGAACGTGTTGCCCGTGTGGAGGTCGGATTCGGCGGTCGCTTCGTAGTACTTCGTGAACGAGCCGTCGAGCGTGGTGATGACGTACGTCGAACCGCTTCCGATCGCGGCGAGTTTCGCGGTGAGATCAGGAACGTAGAGATCCTGCTTCACGCCCGGAACGCCGGCGCCGAATGCGGTGCGCGCGTTGTTGTTCGTGTCTTCCCAGAAACGCGAGCCCTTGCGGTAGCGCGTGTAGACGCGAGTGGACCACGCGTTGTTGATCTGCTGCGAGGTGCCGACCATCAGCTCGTTGACGACGCGCGGCTTGATGCCCGGGTTGAACAGTTTGCCCGACGACGAAGCAACCGGGTCGACACCCATGAGCGTGCCGGTGTTGTCGAAGTAGGCGTTGATCGACTGCACGAGGTTGCGGTCCCACGACGCGGCGCGCGCGTCGGAGTTCGACGACGGGTTGTACTGCGCGAAGCTCGCGTACACCGTGTCCTGTCCGTTGTACGCCCACGTCGCGCCGAGGCGCGGCTGGAGAGCCTGCGAGAACGGAATCGTGTGCATCTTGTACTTGAGACCCGGCGACTTCACGTAGCCGGCGATGTTGTCGGCCTTCGCCAATCCCTGCCCATAGAGGACGTCGCGGCTGGCGAGCAGGCCGGCGTTGAACGTCCAGTTGTGCATGTGGATCGTGTCGTTCAACTCGATGCTGTCGCTGTGGAACTCGGAGTGAATCGACGGAATCGTTCCGGTCGTCTGCGGGCTGAAGTTGGCGATGAAGAACGCCGGCTTCAAAGTGCCGCACGCCGAGGCCGGGCAGTTCGACGACCCACCGGGGATCGTGAGCACGCCCCAGCCGTTCGACGTCTGGAAACGATCTTCCGATTCTTTGTTGCGCTGATAGCCGAAGTGCAGGTCATGTGAGATCTGCGTGCCGAGCGTGTAGTTGAATCCGATCTGCTCGCCGCGGCGGAAGAACGAGTCGTTGTCCTCCGCGAACTGTCCGAAGCCGAGCGTGCCGCCTCCGGTCTTCACGCCGTTGCTCGTGTAACCGTACTGATCGATGAACGGCTGCACGAACGCATTCTGCGTGGCATTGCCGGCGATGAGCGTCGGAACGATGAAGCGTCCCGAGTTCGCGAGATCGGTAATCGGAAGCTTCGCACCCGCGGCGAGCGAGGGAACGGCGCTCGACGTGAAGTCGGCGTGTCCACCGCCCGGGTTCTTGAAGTCGTTGAACTTGAACGTGGCGAAACCCTTCGATCCCAGAACGTACGATCCTTCGAGAACGCTGATTTTGAGGCGCGTCTCGAATCCCGTGCCGGTCTGTGGTCCCTGCGTCGAAGTGAACTGGCTGCTCGTCTCGACGTCGTGCGACGTGCGATAGCTGCCGTTGATCAGCCACGACGCCGTCGGAGTGAACGTCAGCTTTCCGAATTCTTCGCTGCGCTTTCTCGAGTAATCGGGAAGCGCGCCGTAGAGGTTCGACGCGTTGCTGCGCGTGAACGACGGACGATAGTAGGAGCCGTAGAAGAACAAGCGGTCCGCGAGAATCGGGCCGCCGAGGTTGAACGTGCCCCAGTCGCGATCCTGCTGATAGACGAGGTTCGTGCCGATGTCGCGCGCCGCAACGAACGAGTGGCGCATCGTCTGGAAGCTCGCTTCGCCGAAGAACTTGTTCGTTCCCGACTTGCTCACGGTGTCGATCTGGAAGCCGCCGGCGCGCTCGAAGTCGACTGCCTTCGCGCCGCCTTTGACGACGTTGACCTGAGCGACGTCCTGCGTGTTCGGCTCCGCGACGAGAACGCCGAAGAGCGGCATCGTCACGTTGACGCCGTCGAGCAGGTAGACGTTGTCCTGACCGCTGCCGCCCGCGCTCGGGCCGCGCGTCACGTCCTGCGTGAACTGCACGCCCGGAATCAGCTTCTGCAGGTCGCGATAATCCTGCGCGACCGGCAACGCCGCGAGCTCTTTGCTCGTCAAGCCGCTTTCGAGCTCCGTCGATTCTTTGTTGACGAGAGTTCCTTCAGCGACGACGGTGATGCTCTCGGAGACGCCCGCGACGCCGAGCTTCGCATCGACGGGTGTTTCCTGGCCGACGATGACGTCGACTTTGCGCGTCATCGTGTTCATGCCGGCGAGCGTGTACGTCACCGTATAAACACCGGGTTGCAGCGCCGGGAGACGATAGTCGCCGTTGGAATCGGTGGTCGTGACGCGGGGCTGCGGCAGAACGTTCGATCGCGCCTCGACGGTGACACCAGGAAGGATGGAGCCGTCGGACGCGCTCACCTTCCCGCGAATGGCACCGGTCGACTGCGCGAACGACGAGACTGCGACAGCAAGGACGATAAAGGACAACAACGTACGAAACAGACGTGGTTTTGCCATCGAACCTCCTCGTGGTTTGTGAAAAAGCTTGGACCTGCTTCTGCGGAGATGGTAATCCAGATTTAGGAGAGCGGCCACTCCAACTCGCCGAGGAAGCGCTCGTCTTCGCGCCATCTTTCGTGAACTCCGACATGCAGATCGAGGAAAACCTTCGCGCCGAGGAATGACTCCAGGTCGAGTCTCGCCTCGGTTCCGATCTGCTTGATGCGATCGCCGGCTTTCCCGATGATGATCGGTTTCTGCGTCTCGCGCTCGACGAAGATCGTCGCGTAGATCCTGATGAGATTCTTCGCTTCGTCCTCTTCGAATCGATCGACGCTCACCGCGGTCGTGTACGGAAGTTCGTCGGAGGTGTGACGCAGCACTTTCTCGCGCACGATCTCCGCCGCGTAAAAGCGCTCGGGCTGCGTGGTGAAGTCTTCCGTCGGATAGATGGCCGGCCCTTCCTGCATGCGCGCAAAGAGCAACTCGACGAGTCGATCGACGGCTTCTCCCTTCGACGCGGAGATCGGGATGATCTCGTCGAAGAGGCCGAACTCTCCATATCGTTGCATCAACGGCAGGAGGTTGTTCTTCTTGATCTTGTCGATCTTGTTGAGGATCGCGAATTTCGGCGTTTCGGATTGACGCAACATCTCGATCACGAACTCATCGCCTTTTCCGAACGCCTCGGCCGCATCGACGATGAGCGCGATGACGTCCGCTTCGCCGAATGCGGTGCGCACGTGATCCATCATCCGCACGTTCATCTTGTGCGTCGGGCGATGAATGCCGGGCGTGTCGAGAAATGCGATCTGTCCGCGCGGCTCGTTGAGGATGCCGACGATGCGGTTGCGCGTCGTCTGCGGCTTGTCGGAAACGATCGAGACCTTCTGCCCGAGGATTTTGTTGAGGAGAGTGGATTTGCCGGCGTTGGGACGGCCGACGAGTGCGACGGTGCCGGTGCGCGTCATTCCTCTTCCTCCTCCCCTTCCTCGCGCCAGTCGGGATCGCGCTGCACCTTCACGCGATAGATGCGTTTGCGATCGGCGCGATCGACGATGAAGCGCCAGCCGTTCTTGTTGACGATCGCGCCGGCGTTCGGGACGCGGCCGAGGGTCGTGAAGATCAAGCCGGCGACGGTTTCGTAGTTCTCGTCGCGCAGATCGGTGCCGAGACGTTCTTCCAAAGTTTCGACGCGCAGCAAGCCGCTCACGAGATACGTGCCGTCGCCGACGTCGACGATCGTCGGCTCTTCTTCTTCGTGCTCGTCCGCAATCTCGCCGACGATTTCTTCGACGATGTCTTCGAGCGTGACGAGACCGGCGGTGCCGCCATATTCGTCGACGACGACGGCGACCTGAATGTGCTCGCTCTGAAACTCGCGCAGCAGCTCATCGACTTTCTTCGTTTCCGACACCACGTACGGTTGACGCGCGAGCTCGGCGGCGGATTTGTTCTCGCCGCGAAGAATGGCGTCGAAGAGATCCTTGATGTGGACGATGCCGATGATCTGATCGACCGAGTCGCGATAGATCGGAATGCGCGCGTACTTCGATTCGCTAAACAGGCGCGCCAGCTCGTTGATCGACTTGTTCGCCTCGAACGCGAGGACGTCGATGCGCGGCGTCATGATCTCGCGCGCCATGCGGTCGCCGAAGTCGACGATCGACTGCAGCATCTTTCCTTCCGCCGGCTCGAGAATGCCTTCTTCCTCGCCGACGTCGATGTACGCTTGCACCTCTTCATCCGTCGGCTCTTCATCCTCCTCCGCTTCCAACTCCTCGGCTGCCTCGATGCGCGCGGCGAGACGCCGCAGCGGATAAAGCGCAGGCCACAGAAGCAGGTAGAAGAAGTGCGAGATCGGGATGATGCCGCGCAGAATCAGCTCCGTCGCTTCTTCCGGCACGAGCGCGAGCGCGAACTTCCAGAGGATGACGAGCGGCAGCCAGACCGCGGTGGCGAGGAGCGTTGCGGTCGTGATCGGACGCGAGCCGTCGAATGCGATGGCGGTGGAGGCGACTCCGACGATCAGCGCGATCTGCAGCAGCGAGCCGCTGACGAGCTGGAAGTTGTCGACATCGAATCGCGTCCAGCGCGCTTCACCCTCGCCCTCCTCGGGACCCGCGAGACGCCGAAGGCGCACCGGTCCAAGCTGCTGAGCGAAGTAACGCGCCGCATCGAAGATCAGAAAGAGGAGACCGCAGATCGCCGCAATGACGATCCAGGCGAGATGTGAGCTGGTACTTCCCATGTCCGGGTGACGGCGGATTCTAACCGAAGCGCGTAGAATTGCCGGAGGGGATGCCCATGAATATCGCCACCTTCTTTCTTCTCAGCACTTTAGTCCTCCGCTCCGGCCAACACATCGACATCGGCGGTCCGTGGCACGAGGGCGGCGGCCGCATCGTCTTCCGCACCGTCGACGGGACGCTCTTCTCCGTACCGAAGGACGAAGTCGATCTCGAGACGACGCGTGCCATGTCCGTGCCGCCGCTCGTCGCGACGCCGCAACCCGACGAACGCAGCATCAAATTCAAGGTGAGCGTCGAAGAGAAGAAACGGCTGATCGCGGAGCTGGAGAACAATCACACCGGCGTCCCATCACGCGAGCGGACGGTCGGCGTCGAGATGGTGCCCGCGGTCGAGCCGGCGGAGAACAGCGAGGAAGAGTGGTCGTGGCGGAATCGCGCGCGCGACTTCGAAGAGCGGATCCGCCAGGCGCGCGAGAATCGCGATCTTCTCACCACGCGCGTGCAAGCGTTGAAGGGACACATCACGAGCCTCTTGTCGCTCGGCTATCGCCCGTCGCAGTTCACGTACGACTCGACGCAGCTGCAATATCTGATCGAGCAGATCCCGATCGCCGATCTCGAGATCACACGCGCCGAACGCGCCTACGCGCAGTTCCGCGATGACGCGCGACGCCTGTCGGTGCCGCCGGGATGGCTGCGATAAGCCAGCGGGAGGCCGGCTAGCGGGACATTAGTCCCAACCCGCTAGCCGCTAGCCTTCAAGGCTGCGGCCCAAACGTCTCACTAATCACGTTGCCCGCATCAACGCCGATCTCGTGGAGCGCGTGTTTGGCTCGATCGAGGAACGGATCGAATCCGACCGCCATCACGGTCGCGGCGGCGATCGCTCTTCGGTTGCGTGAGATGAGCGTTTCGATGTTGCCGCTCTCGTGGACGATCGTACCGGCGCGCGCGAGCGGGTCGAAGTCGGCGGCGTAGAGGATGTAGCGGTGATCGGGCTCGTAGAGCACCGCGATCGCGCGCGGGTCTTTCACGGCGAGCATGTGCAACACGATGCTGCGCACCGGTGCGATGCCGGTGTCGCCGGCGAGAAAGAAGACGGGACGCGCGTCGTTGTCCGGCAGCAGGAAGTCGCCATACGGTCCGTCGATCGACACCTCCGCGCCTTCTTCGAGCTGCTTGAGCGCGTTGCTGCCTTTGCCGTCGCCGACGCGCACGCAGAGTTGAATCGCTTCGGGTCGCTCCGGCGCCGACGCGATCGTGTACGCGCGCGACACGCCTTCGGGAAAACGGAAGTTCACCCACTGCCCGGGATCGAAGGTGAAGTCGCCGTCGCTGAGCGAGATCGTGACCTGAATGATGCTCGGAGCGAGATGCTCGATCTCAGTAACGACGGCCGCGTGATTCCGCATGCACCGATTCTAGAACCACATGCCCGACTTCGAGAGCTTTTGGATCTTCTTCAGAATCCGATCGCGTTTGAATCCGCGCAGATGATCGACGTAGAGCATGCCGTTGAGGTGATCGGTCTCGTGCACCATCGCGCGCGCCATCAGTCCCTCGCCCCACATCTCGCGCTCGACGCCGTTGCGATCGAGGTAGCGCAGCTTCACGCGCGCGGGACGCGTCACGATCTCTGTGAAGTCGGGAATCGAGAGGCAGCCTTCATCTTCGTTCTGCTCGCCTTCGCGCTCGACGATCTCCGGATTCACGCAAACGTGCAACTCGCCCGGACGCTTGCCGACGGAGAGGTCGATCATCATCAACCGCTTCGAAACGCCGACCTGGTTCGCGGCGAGACCGACGCCGGGAGCGGCGTACATCGTCTCGATCATGTCGTCGATCAGCTTGTGAATCGCTTCATCGATTTCGACGATGTGCTCCGTCGGCTTTCGGAGCACGTCTGATCCGTATTTGACGATCGGGAGTACGGCCAATCACGCACCCTTTTTCTTCAGGTTCTCGATCATCGCCTCGACGGTGTGCTTCGCGCGGCGCTTGTAGAAATCGTCGAGGACTTTGCGGATGCCGGGATGCTTCGCCAGCAGGTTGTCGAGCTTCTCTTTGTCGAGCCGCAGCAGTTCCGTTGGCTGCGATGCCGTGATCGTCGCGGTGCGCGGCTTGCCGGTGAGGATGCTCACTTCGCCGAAGAAGTCGCCCTCGCCGAGCTTTGCGAGATACACGTTGCCGGTCGCCGTCGTGCTACGCGTGTAGACCTTCACTTCGCCGGAGACGATGAGATACATCGACGAGCCGGGATCGCCTTCGCTGATGATCACGCTGCCTTCGTCGTGTGTCTCGAGGTCCATCTCGCGAATGAGTGCTTCGCGCTCCTCGTCGGTGAGCACTTCAAACAGTGCGCTCTTAGGAACGGGACGCGAGTAGAGCGGCTCGCTCTTTCCGGCGGCGTCTTCTTTCGGCAGTTGCTCGCGGACTTTGTCCGCCTTCTTGCGGACGGCAATCGCCTGCACGGTGAGGCCGTTGTCCTCGTAGTACTTCGCGGTCGCTTCGTACTGGACGACCGCGTCTTCGATCATGCCCGCGCCCGAGAGCGCGTCGGCGTACTGCAATCGAATGCGTGGATTGGATGGATACTTTTCCTGCTCTCGCTTCAGCAGCGGAACGGCGCGCGTGTACTCACGGCGGGCGAGCAGTGTCGCGCCGCTTTCAGTTTCTTCAGCCATGTGGTCAGTATCTTATCCGCTTGAGCTCTTGCTTCGCCGAAGCGGCGGCGCTGGAGTACGGATATCGCTGCACGACTTCGTCGAGCGTCTTCTTGGCCATGCCGAGGTCGCTGGTTTTTTCGAAGGCGAGAGCGATCTTGAAAAGCGCGTCGGGCGCTTTGTTCTGTTCGGAGAACTCGACGGTCACGCGCTTGTAGTACTTCATCGCCTCGCTATAGTTGCTCGCGGCGTAGTACGTCTCGCCGATCCAGAACAGCGCGTTGTCGGCGAGATCGCCGGTCGGATCGTCGTCGAAGACTTTCTGGAACGTGCGGCGCGCGTCTTCCAACTTGCCGCGGCCGACGAGCATGAGTGCGTTGCGGTAGGTGTCGGCGAGTTGCGCGCCGGCGAGGGGCGAGTGGAGGACAGGCGCCTCGCCTGTCGTCGGGACTGGGGACGGGACTGGTGAAGGCGGCGGGACAGGCGGGGGCGCCTGTCCTCCACTGGAAATCACGACGGGGGCTGGTGCTGGCGCGGCCGATTCGAGTTTCGACAGTCTCGAGTTCATCACGTCGAGGCGGTCGAGCAGCTCCGTCATCGACGTCTGCAGCGCTTCGAGGCGTGTTTCGACGGCGGCGGCTTGCGCGGCTTCGATCGTCTGAGCGTGCGGAACGATGTCGTCGGCGTCATCCTTCGGCTTCGACGACGCGCAAGCGGCGGCGACGAGAACGAGCGCGCAGCTGAGAAGCTTCTTCATGCTTTCGTCGATGAATCGAGTCTCTTCTTCGCGCGCGACGCGTAGTCGCTCTTCGGGAACTCAGTGACCACACGCTCGTAATAGAGCCTGGCCTCCGCTCCCCTTCCCATCAACTCGAGCGCGTTGGCGAGATCGTAAAACGCTCCGGCGCGATCGCTGTACTGCGGATAGGTGTCGACGAGGTAGTTGAGGCGCTGCGTCGCGGCGAGGTAGCTGTGCCGCTTGATGTAGTAGCGCGCGATGATGTGCTCATGTTTGCCGAGGCGGTCCAGCGCGTCGGCGAGCCGCTTCTCCGCGTCGGGACGCAGCGGGCTGCGTGGAAACGCGCGGATCATGTCGTTCAACTTCTCGACCGTCTCGCGCGTCTTGGCCTGATCGCGGTCGGGACGCTCCATCTGCTTGTACGACACCATCCCGATCTGCAGCATCGCGTAGTCGGCGCGATCGCTTCCGGGATAGCGGTTGATGAAGTCGCGATACTTGTACTGCGCTTCGACGAGGTTCACCGCGTCGCCCTGCTCGTAGTACGTGTCGGCGATGCGCAGCAATGCGCGGCGGCCGAGGGGATCGCTCGGGAATGTCTCGTAAACGTATTGATAGTACTGGCGTGCGCGCTGCCAGCGCTTCTTCGCGAACCAATCCTCGGCTTTCGCGAAGCCCTGCTCTTTGGTGAGGTGCACGAACTGCGGATCGACGACCGGCGCGAGCGCGCGGCGCGGACCGTGGTGACAGGCAACGCTGAGGATCGAGATCGCGATCAGCGCTGCAATTTGGGCTCGAATTCGAATCAAACGTCCTCCTGGGGACTCATATCTTCACGCCTCTAACAGCGGTTCGGATCGACTGCATTGCACCAGTTCGGTCGGATTGCCCGAAAACAGCCGATCCGGCGACGAGAATCGTGGCGCCGGCGTCGACAACGAGCGGCGCGGTGCGCGCATCAATGCCGCCGTCGACTTCGATTTCGACGTCGAGACCCCTCTCGTGGATCAGCCGTGAGATATGACGAATCTTGGGCACAACAAGTTCTATGAACTTTTGGCCGCCGAATCCGGGATTGACGGTCATGGCCAGAACGTAGTCGCAAAACTCGATGGCCGTTGTCAGCGATTCGGCCGGCGTCGCGGGATTGATGGCGATGCCCGCCTTCGCGCCGCCGTCGCGAATCATCTGCAGCGCGCGTTGAAGATGATGCTCCGCTTCGACGTGTATGGAGATCATGTTCGCGCCCGCGTCGAGGAACGCGCCGATGTATTTCTGCGGCTCTTCGATCATCAGATGGCAGTCGAACGGCAGCTTCGTGTGCGCGCGGCACGCCTTCACGATCGCGGGACCGATGGTGAGGTTCGGGACGAAGTGTCCGTCCATCACGTCGAGATGAATCAGGTCCGCGCCCTCGATGTCCTGCAATTCCTCGCCGAGCCGCGAGAAGTCGGCGGAGAGAAGCGAGGGCGCGATCTTGATCGTGGTCATTGCGTAGTGGTGGCGGGACCGAGCAGCGGCTTCGGCGGCGGCTGCTGCTGTTCGATGATGCTGTTGTCTTCCTGTTTACTGACGACGACGGTGATGGCGTCGCGCGCGCTCACCGGAGCGCCACGCAACGGAAATTGGCGAATGATAATGCCGTCGGCGATTCCCGGATACGCCTCGAATTTCACCGTCGACACTTTCAATCCGTGGCCTTCGAGATACGGCCGCACTTGATCGAGCGCGTGATCGATGAGGTCGGGCATCACGTACGACGGCGGCTGCGGTTGAACCGAAACGAGAAGCGACACCGGCGTTTGCGCGCCGACGATCGTTCCTTTCGGTGGATCGGCAGCGGCGACTCCGGCCGGCGACGCGGTTTCGGCGTACGCGAAGTTGCCGACTTTCAGATTCTGCTGGCCGAGGCGCAGGACCGCGGTTCCGGCGGACTGTCCATCGAGATCGGGCACCTTCAAGATCAGCGGACCGGCGCTTAGCTCGACGCGGATCGTCGTGCCGCGCTTGATCAGGCTCGCGTTTCCCGCCGGACGGTTCTGCCACACGATCGCGCCGGCAGGAACTTTGTCGGAGTTGCGGCGCGCTTTGTCGTCGATTTTCAATGTGACGCCGAGATCGGAGCAGATCGCTTTCGCATCGGCGAGCGTCTTGCCGATGAGATTCGGCGTTGGCAACGACTTTCCGCGCACGAAGAAGTTGAACCAGAAGTACGTGCTGCCGGCGAAGGCGATGAGGAGGACGGCGGCGAAGAGAAGGTTGTCGAAGCAGCCGCGTTTCATCGCTGCTCGGCCTGATCGCGATCGCTCTGCTTCTTCCGCTCCGCGCGATACTCGGCTTCGTCGTACTTGCGGTCCCGCGTGCGGACGACGTAAAGCGGGATCAGCGCCTCTTTCCAGACGTCTTCCACGCGCGACGCGTAAACGAACTCCAGCCCTTGCTTCACTTCGTCCGGCACTTCGGTGACGTCCTTGCGGTTGCCTTCGGGCAAGACCACCGTCTTGATGTTCGCCCGCTGCGCCGCCATCACTTTCTCTTTGATTCCGCCGACCGAAAGAACCTTACCACGCAGCGTGATCTCGCCGGTCATGGCGACGTCGTGGCGCACCGGACGCTCTCCCATCACCGACGCGATACACGTGGCAATGGCGACGCCGGCCGATGGTCCGTCCTTCGGAATCGCGCCCGCGGGGAAGTGAATGTGCACGTCGTGCTCGCTGAACATTCGGTCTTCGATGTCGAGATCGCTCGCCTTCGATCGCACGTACGAATACGCGGCCTGCACCGACTCGCGCATGACGTCACCCAGTTGGCCGGTGATCGTCGTGCGTCCGCTTCCGTTCATCCGCGTCGCTTCGATGAACATGATCTCGCCGCCGACCGACGTCCACGCCAGGCCCGTCGTCACGCCGATCTCGGGACTGCGCTCCGCGAACTCGTGCTCGAACGACGGCAGTCCGAGATACGACTCGATGTCCTTCGTATCCACGACGAAACTCACCGGCGCATCACCTTCAGCAGCGCTGGCAACCTTGCGCGCGATCTTCCGCAGAATCGTCGCGAGCTTTCTCTCCAGATTGCGCACGCCCGCTTCCGCCGTGTAGTCGCGAATCGTGGTGAGGATCGCCTCGTCGCTGATCGATACGTGCGACGCGACGAGTCCATGGTTCTCGAGCAGCTCGGGGATCAGATGCTTTTTCGCGATCTCGAGCTTCTCGTTTTCGGTGTAGCCGGAGAGCCGAATCACTTCCATGCGATCGCGCAGCGGACTCGGGACGTTGTCGATGATGTTCGCGGTCGCAATGAAGAGCGTGTGCGACAGATCGTACGGAATCTCGAGATAGCGATCGACGAAGGCGTGATTCTGTTTCGGATCCAGCACTTCGAGCAGCGCGCTTGCCGGATCTCCTCGGAAGTCTTTCCCGATCTTGTCGATCTCGTCGATCATGATCAGCGGGTTGTTCACGCCGACCTGGATGTAGCTCTGGATCAGCTTTCCCGGCATCGCGCCGATGTACGTCTTGCGATGTCCGCGAATCTCCGATTCATCGGTCACGCCGCCGACGGCCATACGAATGAACTTGCGTCCGAGCGCGTCGGCGATCGCGGCACCGAGCGAAGTCTTGCCGACGCCGGGAGGTCCGGCGAAGCAGAGGATCGGCCCTTTGAGATCGCCTTTGAGTTTGAGCACGGCGAGAAACTCGAGCACGCGCTCTTTCACTTTCTCGAGTCCGTGATGCCGCGAGTCGAGAATCTCTTCCGCTTTCGTCAGATCGAGTTGATCGTCCGTCTTCTCCGACCACGGCACCTGGAACACGGTGTCGAGATGTCCTTTGATCACGGCGTAGTCGGATGACGATGGCGACAGTTGCCCGAGGCGATTCACTTCGCGGCGGAGCTGCTGCTTCCAGTCGTCGTTGATCGGCAATGTCTCGACGCGATCGCGATACGTGTCGACTTCGCGATCGGAGCCGTTCGATTCACCCAGCTCGTCCTGGATGATGCGCATCTGCTCGCGGAGATAGCTTTCGCGCTCGCGGCGATCGATCGACGACTGAATCTGTCGCTGCAGTTCGCGATCGACCGTTGCTTTGCCGAGGTCGCGTTGGATCCAGTCGACGAGAAGCTCGATGCGCTCGATCGGATTCACCGTCTCGAGGAGTTGCTGTTTCTCTTCGAGCGGGAAGTTGACGAACGACGAGAGGAGATCCGCGAAGATGTCCGGTCCCTCGCTCGTGTTCATGCGGAGGATGTTCAGCAGCTCGTTCGAGTACTTGCTGTCGCTCTCGACGAGTTTCTCGAAGAGCGACATCGCTTTGTTCATCAGGTGCTCGGTCTTGACCGTCTTCGGAATGGGGCGCGGCGCCACTTCGCGCAATCGCGCTTCGAAGTACGGCTCGCTCTGGAGCATCTGCACGAGCTCCACGCGCTGCCGCCCCTGAAGAAAAAGCTGATAGCGATCGGACGACAACGGCAAACGTTGCACGATCGCCGCGAGCACGCCGATGTTGGAGAGATCCTCGGCGCGCGGGTTTTCCTTGTCGCCGGTCTTCTGGCAGAACGCGGCGATGAGGTTCTGATCGTCGGGCAGCGACTTCAGAAGCCGCACGTTGCGATCGATGCCGACCTGCAGCGAAAGCACGCCGCCTGGGAAGAGAACGGAGGAAACGAGAGGGATGATCGGCAGGCGCGTCGGCACTTCGACGTCGATCCAGTCCGAGGGATTCGTGGCGGGAGGTTTACCGCGATTCTGTTGTGCCATTCGTCGTCGCCGATCGTGAGTGCACGTCGCTCACCAATCCCGGGCACGCGAATTGTAGAAAATGCCGCGAGGTGGAACAATCAGTCCCGGGCTATTCATCAATCGAATGAGCGATCCGGCTATCGATGCGCTGTCCGATCCGGCCATGAAACGGGCGGATCTGCACTGTCATAGCCGTTTTTCGATCTTCAAGTATTTCAAGCGCGCGAACACACGAGACTGCTACAACGCGCCCGAAGACGTCTACCGCATCGCCAAAGAGCGCGGGATGTCGTTCGTCACGCTGACCGATCACGACTCCATCGACGGCGCGCTCTACCTCCTCAACAAGTATCCCGACATCAAAGACTTCTTCATCGGTGAAGAAGTGGAGACGTATTTTCCGGAGACGGGACAGCGCATTCACGTCGGCGTGTGGGGACTCAACGAAGCGCAGCATCGCGAGATCACGAAGCTGCGCCGCGACATCCGCGAGCTGATTCCGTACATGAAGTCGGAGCGGCTTCTGTTCGGCGTCAATCATCTGTTTCAGAACTATCGGATGAAGAACGTCGCCGCGCGCTACATCAGCGAGCTGCTGGAGATGTTCGACGTCTTCGAAGTGCTCAACGGCGCGATGGCGTCCTTTCACAATCGGATGGTGCAGCAGTTGGTCGCGACCGTTCGCGAACAGCACAAGCGGACGGTGTCGATGGTCGGCGGCTCCGACGCGCACACGCTCAAGCACGTCGCGAAGGTTCACACCGTCGCGCGCGGTGAAACGCCGCAGGAGTTCCTCGACAGCGTGCGTCGCGGCGACTGCTTCGCGTGGGGCTCCGAGATGCGCTTCAGCGAGTTGATCACCGACATCTACGTGCTGATCCTCGCCTACCACGGACAGACGCGCGCCGATCTGCTCTCCGACGAATACACCGCGACCGACAAAGCGATTCAACTCGCGGGAAGGCTGGCGTCGGTGCCGACGGCGATCAGCGGCATTCCTGCGGCGATCACGTCGCTCAACTACTTGAAGCAGATCGTCGTGACGAAAGGGATCTCGATGCGGTTTGCGAAGTTGGTCGACGAGATCCGGCCCGGTTTGCGGTGATTACGGCTTCGCCGGCAACTTGTCGAGCTGTTCCAGCTCTTTCGACATCCGCGTGATCTTCGACTCGACGCGGCGCGCGTGCGGATCGATGTTCAGCACTTCCGGCGGCGCGCTCTCGTACTTCACGCTCAGGATCGCGTCGTGCGTCGTGACGCCTTCGATCGTCACGGTCTGCTCCGACGGCAGCGCGTAGGCGTCATCGACCGAGGCCGTTTTCACGCGACCTCCGCCCTTCTCCGGCGCGGCTGCGTTCAACACGCGATCGTGAACGTCGTTGCGCGCGTTCGGATATGACGCGCCGATCAGCGCTTCGACCGCATCGCGCGAAAGCGCGACGGTGCGATTCACATTCACATCGACCTTCGCATCCGGATGCGCGGCGGCGTGCGGCTTCTTCGACTTCGCGATCTCGTCGAAGCGCGTGACGCTGTACGTCGCGGCGTCGCGATCGATTTCCGTCAACTCCTGCTTCTCGTAGTCTGCGATCGAGACGCGCGTGCCGCGCACCGTGACGATGCGATTGCCGGCGCAATACTGATCGAACGTCGCGCTCTTGCCCGAGATCGAGTCCTCGACTCTGCGCACGAGGTGGATCGGTTTCGGGAACAGCACGGCTGCGGCAAGAAGGAGATGGATCATGGCGGAGCGTCAAGCTAGCCCGAGATCGGGCACGACGGCAATACCGTTTTGTGCCACTTTGCTGTGGATTGTGCCAACCGCTAGAAGTTGACCGCGAGACCGCCAATGTACTTCTTCGACGCCGGATCGAAGCTGTCGAGCAGGAACGGCGAGTTTTCCGCGTGCGCGATCTCGAGTCCGAGGAGGACTTTGAGATCGAAGGGAAGGTGGAGCGATTGCGCCATCCGCACGTTCATCCGTTCGCTGTGATAGTTGCCGCGCGTCAGCTGCGGCTGCTCGATGCCAAGATACGAGATGGCGATCGACGTTCCGGTCGGGAAGAAGATCGATTGGAAGTCGCCGGTGACGTACGACTTCTTCGCGGGCGACGCAGCAAAGTAAGCGACATCGGCAGGCGTCGCCGTTCCCGCGCTCGCGGAAATGTCGAATGCGACCCAGCGTCCGATGTCCTTGCGATACGCGACGCGAAGATCGCGGCGCAGATCGCCGGAGTCGATGTAGAGGCCGTCCCAGAATTGCTGTTCGTATCCGTCGTTGAACACAAGGCGCAGTGGCGACTCGACCGCCGTCACCGTCGCCACAGCGGAGAAGTGCGACGCATTCGCATCGCCGGCGAGATAGCCGAATGAGTACGAGTAGCGCGGCAGAAGACGTCCGTCCTCCGACCACACCATCACGCTCGGCAGCACGACGCCCTTCGAATTCTCGACGGCTTTGTGCATCGCATTGATGACGAAGGCCTGATCTTTCGCGAACTTCCATTCCGTGCCGATGCGCGGCGCGAGCTCGGTGCCTTCGACGCCGAGGCGGCTGGAGAGACCGTAGTGAACGATGAATGCGGGAACGATCGCGAACGAGGCGTTCGCCGTGACGTCGGCCGTGCGCAAAGTGAGCGCGTTGAGGTTGTGCACGCTCTCCTGCGTCACGCGGACGGTGACGCCGAGATCGCTGCGGCGCGTTTGCAGCAGCGTCGTGCCGCCGGCGATCTCGATCGCATCGGAGTTGTACGGCGTCGACGCGAGGAGATTGTCCTGCGCGAAATAGCGAACGGCGAGCTTGGCGTCGCCATGCTACCATTCGAAATTGTGCGAACGAACATCGGCGGCGCGATCGGCGGGAACCGCCGGCGCGTAACGCCACGTACTTTTCGTCGACGCGACGCGATACGCATCGGTCGGAGATGACCGCAATTCCATCGACATCACGCTCGCCTGCGCGGCGGGCGAATCGAAGTTCGAGCCTTCGGACATGTCTTCGACGCGATGCAGATTGCCTTTGATGCCGATCTGCCATCCGTCGCCGAGGCGGCTTTCGACGCCGACAGACGTTTGCGCGAACGCGGGCGACGCTGTTTGATCGCCGCCGACCCCGACGCCGGTCAACGACGTCATGTGACCGCGGAAGCGCGGGATGTCGAACGATGTCGAACGCGATTCCTGAACGGGCGGCGCGAGCACCAGCTCGATCGTCCGCAGTACGTCGGGAGGAACCGCGGCGCGGATCTCCCACATCTCATCATTCCTGACTTTGCGCGCGCGCTTCTCTTCTTCGAGCGCGAGGTTCACGCGATGGCTCGGCTTCGTGGGAATGATCGTCGCGATCGCGGGCATGAATCCCTGCTTCACCGCGATGATCTTGTAGATGCCCGCGCGCAGCGGCGGCAGCGCGTACGTGCCGTCGAGCGAGCTGTAAGTCTGAATGGAGTCGAGGTCTTTGAGGTTGAGCGCGATGATCAGCGCATTCGCGACAGGGCGAGCCGCATTCGTGACGTTGCCGAGGACCTGCAGGACAGGCGGCAGAGGAGCGTCCGCCCGTGCCGCGAATGCCGCGGCGAGTACGGATGCGAACGCGAACGCACGGAGTCGGCGCATGTCCCCTCCTATCGGCTGTCCGAGTCTAAGGATGTGACCTCGGCGAAGTCAAACATCGAAACTGTGAACGAACCATAGGGTGTGTCCCTTCCCTATCGGACGCGATGGACACGTAACAGGTTCGTTTTCGCTCGTTGATAGATTGGCGAGCCCATCAGGATGACGAGGCGATCGCCGGCGCGAACGATGTCTTTCTGCAGCAGATACTCGTCGACGCGATCGACGATCTGCTCGTGATAGTCGCCAATGTCGCGCAAAACGTACGGCTGCACACCCCACAAAATGTTCATCCGCCGCGCAACCCAGCTCGACGGTGTGAGCGCGATGATCGGCGCCTTCGGCCGGAACTTCGACATCAACCGTGCCGCGAATCCGGTCTGCGTGAAGACGACGATGTACTTCGCGTCGATCTGCTCGGCGGCGTAATTCGCGGCGCCGGCGAGCGCGTCCGTGAATTCGTCCTGCTCGCTCGCCTTGCGAAACGCGGGACGCTGCAACGAGTACAGCCGGTGATTCTGTTCGGCGGCGCTGATGATGCGCGCCATCATCTGCACCGATTCGAGCGGGTAACGTCCCGACGCCGTCTCCGCGGACAGCATCACCGCATCCGATCCATCGAAGATCGCGTTCGCGACGTCGGACGCTTCGGCGCGCGTCGGCCGCGCGTTCGTCGTCATCGACTCGAGCATTTGCGTCGCGGTGATCGCGAATCGTCCCCAGCGGCTCGCTTCGTTGAGAATCCGCTTCTGCACCATCGGCACGGCTTCCGGTGGCAGCTCGACGCCGAGGTCGCCGCGCGCGACCATGACGCCGTCGCTGACGGAGAGGATCTCCTCGAGGTTGTCGATCGCCTGCGGCTTCTCGAGCTTCGCGATGACGTTGACGTCGTCGCCGCCGAGCGATGTGAGTAGCGCGCGCAGCTCTTCGATGTCGCTGCGGCGCCGGATGAACGACGCGGCGATGTAATCGAGATGATGCTGGACCGCGAACGCGACGTCGATCCGATCCTTCTCCGTGATCGCCGGAATCGTGAGCTCGGAGTCGGGGAAGTTCATCCCCTTCTTCGAGGAGATCGGTCCGCCGTGCAACACGCGCGTAGTCACGGTGTGCTCATCGATGGCGGTGACGACCAACTCGACGAGTCCGTCGTTGATCATGATGCGATGGCCGCTCTGCACTTCGCGCGGCAGCGCGACGAACGGTGTCGACACGCGCTCCGCGTTTCCGAGCAGCGGCTCGGTCGTGATCTCGAACTTCGCGCCGTTTTCGAGAATGACGACGCCGTCGACTTCGCCGATGCGAATCTTCGGACCCTGAATGTCGCCGACGATCGGGACGTAGCGCCCGAGCGCCATCGACGACTCGCGCACGGTGTTGATCGTCTTCTCATGCTGCTCGTGCGTGCCGTGCGAGAAGTTGAGGCGGAAGACGTCGACGCCGTGCGTCAGCAGGCGGTCGATGACCTCCTCGCTGCTGCACGCGGGGCCTAAAGTCGCGATGATCTTGGTGCGGCGCATGAATCTAAGAGTGCTGA